>SAMEA3663271__coassemble_252_pt1 | contig 22326 bp, 11 predicted proteins | sample SAMEA3663271__metabat2_low_PE_018 | metagenome-assembled genome bin SAMEA3663271 (sample SAMEA3663271) | pig gut metagenome | biome: pig gut; feature: pig-associated habitat; material: faeces | place: China | collected 2013
GCAGCAGTGTAGCAGTTTGAATCCCGAATTTCTTAACCCCTACTTGTTGTCACGTCCTTATATTACTCTAAAATGGGCTCAAACGGCATTAGGTTCAATGGCAGATGAGCACGGAAACCCTATAGCCATTTCCACTCCGCTCTCTTCCACGCTCGTTCATCGTCTGCGTGCACGCCATGATGTTATTCTTACGTCTTCCGCCACTGTTTGCAGTGATAATCCGCGACTTGATACTCGCTTTTGGAATACAGGGAATGAACCGCTTCGTGCCGTTATAGACCGCCGAGGAATAATCCCTGCAAATGCTGTGATTTTTGCTGAAGACACTCGCAGCACACTTTACTTTACTCTGCAAGGCAGAAGTGATTTGCAAAATGCAGAGCAGATTATCTTGCCGAGTGATGAATCGCGGCAGTTGTCTTTCATTATAGAAGAATTTTCACGCAGGGAATTTAATTCCGTCCTTGTGGAAGCAGGTCCCAAGTTGCTAAGGTCTTTTATTTCAGCCGGACTTTACGATGCTGTCCGCACAGAAACAAACACCTCTCTTGCGGGCACATCGCCATTTATAGCACCGCAAATCCCTGAGGGAATGTTACTTGCGAGCAAGATGCAAATAGACTCAAACATCATTTGCGAATTTGTAAGGAAATAATTTCAGCGAGAGGGATAGCTAAAATAGCTATCTTCGCTAAATCAGCTATTTTTTTGCGGAAAAGCAAAAAATAAGTGGCGGAATCCTTGAGAATCCGCCACTTATTTATCTTATATCCATGCAAATTATAATTCCGGGGGAACTATCTTTACGATAGGCTTTGCTTCCCAGCCCAGAGCAGAAGCACCAAGCACGGCAGCATCAGCCTCTTTAAGCTCGGAAAGGAGAATTTTCACTTTTCCTTTCCAGAGATTCATCATATTCTTTTCCATAGAGTTGCGGAGGGGCTTCATAAGGAGTTCGCCACTCTTTGCAAGACCTCCGAATAGGATAAATGCTTCCGGAGCGGAGAATGTGGTGAAATCTGCGAGTGCCGCACCAAGGATATCGCCGGTGTATTCAAATACGTCTTTAGCGAGTTTGTCGCCTGAGATAGCCGCATCATATACGTCTTTTGAAGTGATATCTTCTGTAGGCATATTGCGTAGGGTTGACGGCTCGTTGCGTATTTCAAGAAATTCGCGAGCAGTGCGAGCAACACCTGTTGCAGAGCAGTATGCTTCAAGACAGCCGGTGCGACCGCAACCGCAAAGACGACCATTATTACGTTTTACTACAACGTGACCAAGTTCGCCGGCAAAACCGTCATGACCGTAAACCATCTGACCATTGATAACGATACCGCTACCAACACCGGTTCCGAGAGTTATCATAATAAAGTCTTTCAGTCCGCGAGCTGCGCCGTAGGTCATTTCACCGATTGCTGCTGCGTTAGCGTCGTTAGTAATTGCTACAGGTATGCCGAATTTTTCACTTACGAGTTGTGCAAGTGGTATTGGAGTAGGCCATGGAAGGTTTACACCGTCTTCAATAGTGCCTGTAAAATAGTTGGCATTTGGTGCACCGATACCTATTCCGTGAACTTTATCCACAGCATCGTTTGCTTCAATAAGTTTGGTGAGTTCTGCGTGTAACTCATCAATATAAGCGTCTATAGTGCTGTGTTTTGCTGTTTTAATAGATGAACTGGCTATGACTACACCGCGAGCATCTACAATTCCAAATACGGTGTTTGTTCCACCGATGTCGATTCCTACGACGTAAGGTTTACTCATGATAGAAAAATTTAATAGTAAGTAGTGTTAATTGTTTCTTGCAAAGGTAACTATTTTTCACTAATGATAGCCATCTTTTGTATTTTTTTTGTCCTATAATAAATGTTAAAAGCTTGCGAGTAAACTATTCTGCGGGAAATTATCTGAATTGCTAAGATACCTAATTTTGCTAAAAAAAATAGCTAAGAGCCTTTAGCATTTATTATAAATCAGGCTCCAAATTATCTAATAAATTACTTTGTATTTTGTCTTCTCAAAAAAACTCACATAAAAAGTGTATTTTACCTTGTAAAATGCTCTTTTCGCTTGACAAATATGGCTATTTGTGAATTTTCTTGATGAATATTGCATAAATTTTAATTTATTTCAAAAATAATTCGTACCTTTGTATGCAGAGTTTAATAGCTCCCCATCATCATTCGGCTATTCCACAATAGCATAAATAGTTTTTCATAAGCAATAGATTTTGATTTGTAGTGTGTAGTCATGCCGGGAGGCATGGCTACATATTTTTATGCATTGAAAAACTCCGTAAAAGCCCGGAATATGTATAGCATATCTTGTGAGGACACTGTTTCTCGAACGGAGTGCATTGCCCATTGTGCCGCTCCCATATCCACTCCTCGCAGATTAATTTGTGCTGTCAGCTTATTGCCAAGAGTGGAACCTCCGGCTACATCGCTGTGATTTACGAAATACTGGTAAGGTACTCCTGCATTTTCGCATATTGTGCGGAATACTGCAGCAGAATCCGCATCAGACATATATTTGCAGTTTGCATTTATCTTTATCACAGGTCCGCCGCCGAGTACGGGGTGATTGGTCGGGTCTTGTTTTTCCGGATAATTCGGGTGAGTGGCATGACCGTTGTCTGCAGAAATCATAAATGATGATGCCACGGCTCTGATATATGTTTCATCGTCTCCGCCAAGTGAAGATACTATTCTTTGCAAAATATGAGTAAGAACGGGCGAGCAGGCACCTTGCTTTGTTTCCGAGCCCGTTTCTTCATTGTCAAAAATTGCCATTACTCGTGTCATACCGCAGTTATCAGACGACAATAGTGCCTCCATTGCGGAATATGCCATAGAAAGGTCGTCTATGCGTCCTGAAGTGAGAAACTCATTGTTTACACCAACAAGGCATGCAGGAGTGGTGTCGTAAAGTGTAAGGTCAAAGTCCAAAATCTCTTTTGGGTCAACTTTCAGTTCTTCCGCTACGAGTTTCAGAATATATCCGTTTTTTTCCGCTGCTTCATTGATATGTGCTATCACGGGGAGCATATCTTTTTGCTTAGAGAGATGGTTCCCTTCGTTCACACTGCGGTTGTAGTGAATGGCGAGGTGAGGAATAGTGAGCAGCGGACGGTTGAATTTTACTAATTTTGTTATTGGGCGGAGCGGGTTTTCGCTACGCAAAATCACGCGTCCGGCTATGGAAAGAGGACGGTCGAACCAAGTGTAGAGGATAGGGCCGCCATAAACTTCCGTGTTCAGTTTCAGAATATTTCCGTCGCAGAGCATTTCCGGAGCCGGCTTGATGCGGAAACCGGGGGAGTCGCTGTGAGCGGTGATGATTTTGAACCCGTTGCAGACAGGTTCCGTGGCTACAATAAAGGCAAAAATGGCGGAATCATTTTGGGTGACATAATATTTTCCACCCGGTTTTATTTCCCATTTATCACGTTGCTCCAAGTGTGTAAAACCTTGAGCTTCAAGACGGTTTGCGATATTGCTTACTGCAAGGAAATTGCAAGGACTATTGTCTAAAAAATTCATCAAGTCCTGCAGCTGAGAGTTTGTCTGTTTCATGGTTAAGGGTGTATGGTAGTAGAGATTATTATTCTTGATTTTGCTCGGCAGCCGGGATATCGCTTTGTATCTCAGCAGGCATACCGGATTGCAAGTCTGCGGGGATTTCGTTCTGCACATCTGTTTGCAACGCTTTGGCTTCCGCCGTAGCAGGTTTTGCAGCCTGTTTTTTGGAATCCGCACCACGGCGTTTCGGTGCCGGGTCCGGTTCTGCCATAAGGTTGATAAATGCCTCGGAAATTACGAAAACATCTTCCGGTGAGGTTGGTCTTAAATCCGGGTACCACTTGAACTGTTGGAGGAAAAGTTGAGACTTTTTTGTCAGGTAAAGCGGTATGATAGTGCTGGAAGATTCCGGCCAACATTTCATTTTTTCCACATTATTATTTACGAAATCCGCAGAGAGGTAACTGGACTCTAAAGATACCACTTTGTTGTACGTGGAGTCGTTTTCTTCCGGAAAAGATATCGCTTGCACATTCCCGGAAACATCAAGTTTTTTGAGGTGCCCGTCATGGAATTTGGCGAGTATTTCCTTGCCTGTAAGTTGCTGATAAAAGCCGGGTTCTATTTCTTCTGCCATAAATCCGAATTCCGGGAGTAGGGCATAATCTACGGTGGAATCGTTTAGGTGCACTTGAATTACATTACCGAAAATCTGTCTGTTGTCGCTCCACACTATCGGGTGATGATCCATGTAGAGCATGGAGTCTTTTTGCTCAAACGTAAGTGAGTCGCAGATGCCTTGCAAGTCTTTGCGGAAAAATTTTACTCGGTGTGCCGCTATCACATAGTGCGTAGTGTCTGTGGTCTCAAAAGAGAGCGAATCTATGGGCGGAATGGTGTAAATTTCTCTGTAAGAGCGGATTGTGTCTGAATGTAAATATAGTGTATCGCCTTGTGAAAATTCTTTTGCCAAGGCACGACCTGTGGCGAGAGCACTGTCTGTCAGTTCGTTGTAGAAGCCATAGTCGCCTGTCAGAATCATATTGTTTACGGAATCCGTCAGAATCATATTTCCGTAAGCCTCGCCGATGCCTGTTTTGCGGTTGTAAAAGAGGGAATCTCCGGTGAGAGTGTTGTTGTTTGACGTTATCACGAAGGAACGGCGGTAAAGACTTGCATCAGACGTTTCCGTGTTGTAAATGGCTGAATCCGTGTAAATTTTGCCGTCTTTATTTGTGATTAGCGAGCGTTGGTCCAGTTCTGCAATGTGAGTTTGAGTGTTGTAGTAGAGGTTATCTGTAAAAATTCTCAGCGTGTCCGTTTCACGGAGTGATGTCAGCACCACATCGTCTGTAAAAACGGCTTCTGACGTTGATGGTGAATATTCGCCGTATCGGGAAACAAGGTTGTTTTGCTTGTCGTTCAGCACACCTCCCACCTCATAGTATCCCAAGTCAATGCCAAGGTCGTAATTGAAAATTGTGGTGGTGAGTTCCACATCTTTATTTATCAGTCTCACAACTTTTCCGGGGTTTGAAAAGAGGATTGCGAGTTGAGTGGAGTCGGTATATACCAGTTCATCGGCATAAACAAACAGTGTGTCGCCTTGTTCCATTCTCACGTTGCCGTATGCCTCAATGGAACTTGTTGCGTCAAAAAAATGTGCACTGTCGCAGTACATAAACATATCGCCGCGACGAAATTCCACGTTTCCCGTGAGTATTTGGTAGTTTTCACCATCTCTTGCAAGGAGTTGGTCTGCATGTTCCAGGAAGATTTTTCCTTTTTGGTATCTGTTTGCTGTGGGGATTTGCGGAGTGATTGGTGTATTGTCTTTTTTCGGCGTGATAGCGGTTACGCTTGAAAAGAAAAGAGTGCAAATGAGAATTGCGACGATTGCCTGAGGTAGTCGTCGCAAACCATTGTTATGTTTTTTAGTGCTCATTGAGCGGTAAAAATCTTATACTTGTTTTATTTTTTCCACCCGGAGTGTTCAAATTCACATTCGTCCCAGCCGTCTTCTATCTTGACGTATGTATCCTTTATTTTCTTATCCACCCACTCTTTGATGATTTTTTCCTGAATGGATTTTTCATAGAGTGTCTTGATAGTTTGGAAGTCGTCGGAGAGGTTTGCTTTGTGTGCGGGAATACGTGATGTAAGTTTTACAATAGCCACGATTTCTCTGTTTCTTTTCGGGTCCATCATAATGAACGCATCGGAGATTTCTCCGGGTTGCATTTTGTCCACAACTTTTGCCACTTCCTGTGGAAGCTGTGACATTTCAAAGCGAGTAGTACCGTTGTTTTCGTTTGTCATCACGCCTTCGCTGTATCTTGTGTCTTTGTCTTGTGAGATAAACGGAGCAGCTTCTTCAAATGTGAATTTGCCTGCTTTTATGTCGGAAACTACGGAGTCAAGACGATGTGTGGCTTTTATGAGGTCTTCATCGGAAACTTTCGGGCGGAGGAGGATATGGCGAGTGTTAATGCGGTCACCGCGTTTTTCAATAAGTTGGATAATGTGGTAGCCATATTGTGTTTCAACGATTTTTGAAACTTTTTTCGGGTCATTGAGGTTGAATGCCACTGCAGCATATTCAGGTTCAAGGTGTCCTCTTCCCAAGAAGCCGATTTCACCACCTCGTACGCTGGAACCGGTGTCCTCGGAATATAATATGGCAAGTGTGGAGAAATCCGCTTCTCCCTTGGTCACTCTGTCGGCATAGTCACGCAGACGTGCTTTTACATCGTCTATTTCCTGCCGTGGGATTATAGGGTTGATAGTGATGATTTTCACTTCCACCTGCAGCGGCACGAATGGTATGCTGTCTTCCGGCAGTGTGTTGAAGTATTTGCGTACGTCAGACGGAGTGATTTTGACGTTCTTGATAAGGCTTCTTTTCACTTGTTCTATTCGAGACTGATTTCGCAACTGTTCGCCACGCCATTCGCGAAGGTCCGGAATTGTTTTACGGAAGTATTCTTCCACTTTTTCTTTTGTTCCCAGGTTTGTGATGAGGTAGTTAATCCAAGAGTCAACTTGCTGGTGTATAGCGGATTCCTGCACTTCCACGGTGTCTATATCCGCTTGGTGTAGGAAAAGTTTTTCTATTGCCATACGTTCCGGTATCACACAGTATGGTTTACCGTTTATTTGCTCTCTGTCGTAGAGCATTTGCTGGTATGTTTCTTCAATATCAGACTTGTAAATAGGCTGGTCGCCGATAGTCCAAGCCACTTCTTCCACTATATTGTTTTGTGCTGCGGCACTGAGGCATGTTGCTGCAAAAAAGCCGAAAAATAATTTTATCAGTTTCACGTTTTGATAGATAAATATTAAATAATGTAGCTCAAATACTGCTAAATGAGCATGTTCTGCTTATGTAAAGTGCAAAGTTACGATTTTTCTCACACTATCCACTCTCCAAACAGCGTATTTTTAAGGCAAACGTCAATAAAAAATGTTAATATTTAATCAAGTTTGCAGTTTATGGTAATTTGCCCATTATCTTCTGCTTCTTTGAGGAGTGATAGTCGGAGCATACGGTCAAATTCCGCACGACGGCTGTAAGCGAGGATATCTTTTATGGTTTCTTTAGCAAACTCGTATGGCATAGCCTTGCCTGAAGGAAGATATTCGGATATACTAAGCAGATATGTGAAATCTCCCTGAGTAATTTCAAGATTTTTATGCGTGGCAAGGAAAGTGTTTGGATCGCTGCCGAATTCAGCCGGAATCAGGCTTTCTATTCTTTCCCAATCTACCCAACGGTCACGAAAATAGTCATAATGTATAGCCCCGTCAAGGCATTGCTTTTCCAGTTTGTCAATATCTTCAGTTTTTGTGGAAACGTACCACTTTTTTGCATTTTTCAGCGATGGGGATTCATTGGGAATTTTCAGGTAAATGCCTTTAAGTATGGGTCTTTGCAGTACAAGTTCTTGCAGATTCTCATCGTAGTATTTCTTTATGGAATCTTCAGCAATTTCGCTTTTTATGCGGTCGTCAAACATACGGCGGCGGTACTCGTAAGTGATAAGTTCGTTGCGGTATTGCTCTGTCATGCGGTCTATTTCCGATAGGTCGCCAATGTTTTGAGATGCAATCTCGCTGATAAGTCTGCTATCTATCCATGAGCGAATGTAAGAGTGAGAAAGGGCAATGCTGTCTTCTTCAGACAGTCCGGAAGGCAACTGCTTTCGCAGGTCATCAATAGTCAGCACAGCATTACCTACGGTTACTAAAATATCTCCGCTATTCTGCTCGTTTTTAGAGCAAGCTGTAGAAAGGATTAAGATTGGCAGAAAAGCGGAGATAAATATGATGATTTGATAAATTTTTCCCATTATCGTATCCTTTGTTTATGTTTGCAAAGATAGTGATTAAAAAGCAAAAATTGGCAAAGTCTCATAAAACTTTGCCAATTTTTTGCGATAGCTTATATAGGTAAGATAGCTTAAATAGCTAAGGGAGCTGTTTTTTGTAGCTATTTCAGTTGTTTGAGTGCTTTCTTGTTTACTTTACACTTGTGAGTGGCACGGAGCTGTGCAACCCATTCATTTTCAAGATATGCTTGGTAGTCGGCAATTACTGCACCGCGAACGTCTGTTGCTTCTTCCGGCTGGCTCAGGATAGAGTAAGCGTATGGGAAGTAGTATGCCCAGCGACCGTTGTTTTCAGGCTTTTCTTTGCCAAAGCCTACTGCATCTACAATTGCATTTTCACCTTCTGCTGCAATCACTTTTTCCACTTTTACATCTTTGCCGAACTGTTTACGCATAGTTTTTACGAGAGTGTCTGTGTCAATTATGTTTTCAGCAAGGTAGCCGAGTGCCGCACTGCGGATAGAGTCGCTTGTTGCAAAAATGATGTATCCTTTGAATTTAGGTGCATTCCAAGTGTATTTGTCTTTGTTTGCACGGAAAAATTTGTTAAGTCCGTCTTTGTCTTTTGATGCTTTTTCCCACACGTTGCGGTTGCTTATTTCAAAGAGGAGAATGCCGTCGTGGTACTCGTTGAGGAGGTTGCGGTACTCTGTGTTTTCTTCCGGCAAGCGGTTTATTTCAATATTGACAACTTTTTTGTCAATGATAGTGCCACAAGTACCTACAAAGAGGAGTTTTACGTCGTCCGGTTTTACTCTTGCCGTTACAGGCATTGAAGCAAACAGCTCGGAAACGGTAATTGCATCACCGGTATTGAATGTGACGCATTTGCGTGCATCGTTAGCGAATTGTGCTATTACGATTGAATCGTAACCCTCGTTTGCTCTGCAAGCAGCATAGATTTCTTCCATCACAGCTTCGTTATATGTAGGAGCATATTTTTCTTTGAGTTGGAGCACCTTTGCTTCGCGAGCTTTTGAGGAGCGACCGTCGTCCATGATTTGGCGTTCAAGTTCTTTGCGTGCTTCTTCAATGGTGGGGATACCTTTGTGGTCCAGTTTGTGAATGATATGGTAGCCGTAAGATGTAGCAAATGGTTTTGTGATTTCACCGTCTTGTGCACTGAATGCAGCTTCTTCAAATGGTTTTACCATACGTCCTGAACCGAACCAGTCTAATTTACCTCCGTTTCGAGCACTTCCGGGGTCTTCTGATTCTCTTTTTGCCACTTCATTAAAGTCTGCTCCTGCTATAAGTACATTGTAGATAGAGTCAATAGCCTCTTTTTGCTTTGCCGCTTGTTCTGCCGGCATACCCTGTGTGAGTTTGAGGATATGCTCAACGAGTACTTGACCTTTTGCAGGACGAGTAGCGTTTACGCGTACTATATGGTAGCCGAAACCGGAGTCGATAACAGGTGAAATTTCACCTACGGGTGTAGTGAATGCGGCTGTTTCAAATGGTTCCGGAAACATTCCGTTGCCGGTAATGAAGCCCATATCACCATTACCTGTACGTCTCACAGCCGGGTCTATGGAGTGTTCAAGCACCATTGCGTCCCAAGTGACTTTGCCATTTATGATATCTGTTCTGATACTATCCAGAAAATGTCTTGTGGCAAGGTCTTCCTTGGTGTCTGAAGAGTGTGCCATCATAATGTGGCTCACATCAACGTCTTTTTCCATGCGACTGTACGCTTCTCTGATGAGTTGCTCTTGGGTAGCTTTATCTGTCAGATAAGGCTGTGCAAGTTCTATTCTGTATTTGTCGTATTCTGTTACAAAAGCGGCTGTGGTGTCAATTCCGGCAGAAATTGCATCAGCTACTTTCAGTTTGTAGGTCACAAACATGTCAAGGTATTCCTCCGGAGACTGTTTTGTGCCTTGCTGCTGATTGTTTTTGTTGTATAGGTATTCAAATTCGCTCAAGCGAGTTTCACGATTGTCTATTTTGAGCAATACAGGGTCGTTTGAACTGCCTTTTGCGGAAGATACTAATGCGGCAAATACTACCGCAATCGTTAATAGTCCTTTTTTCATGAGTTTTTTGCTAATAATAAAAGGTATATTTTTTTGTAAATTTACATTATTCATACTAACGTGCATTTCCCTTTTTTATTGCATCAAATATCCTGTGAAATGCCGCTAATTGTCCCGATTAACACAAATTAACAGTTTTGATAAGCGTTTATTTGCCGTAATGCAATACTTTTGCATAAAATCTAAAGAAAAATCTATTTTTTAATTTTCAAAAACAGGTATGATTATGAGGCTGAAATCTCTACTTTTAGGTTCAAGTCTATTTGCTATGCTATCCGGAGTTTTGCCGTGTACCGTAAAGGCACAGACTCCTACATACGACCGTACAGTGGTAATAGAAGAAGGCACAGGCACATGGTGTGGCTGGTGTGTTCGCGGTATAGTGGCAATGGACTATATGAAAAAGACTTATGGTGACAAATTTTTAGGCATAGCAGTCCACGTTTCAGACGGCATGCAGGTTTACGACTATGCCGTGGGCACAAACATTTCAAGCTTTCCGGGCTGCAACGTTCAGCGAAAATACTTTGCACAAGATGTGGGCAAAAGCGAGTTTGAAAATTACTACAACGAAATCCGTGCTACAAAAAGCCTTGGCAAGATTGCGATGAAATCTGCCGTTTTGGACCGCAGAACGTATTCCATTAGTGTTTCTTCCGAATCAGAATTCTGCTATTCCGGCAGCAATTCATATAATGTGGCATACGTACTTATGGAAGATGGAGTAACTGGTTTTGTACAGAATAATTACTACGCCGGTGGCGGTAACGGAGAAATGGGTGGCTTTGAAAATATGTCATCTGTTGTTTCTATTGAATTTGAAGACGTTGCTCGTGCAATAGTCCCAAGTTATGAAGGAAATACTATTGCCACAAAAGTTGTAAAAGGACAAAAATACACTTACGACTATACTTTTGACTGTCCTACTGATGTTCAGCGTTTTGAGAATCTCTATGTAGCAGCACTTCTTATTGATTCAAGCGGCGAAATTATTAATGCCGCCAAGATGCCGGTTACTATTGCAGAAGATACAGACCCTGAAAATCCACTCCCTGACGCAGGAAACTTCCGCTATGTGGATTTAGGTTTGAGCGTTCTGTGGTCTCCTACAAATCTTCTCAATGCTAGTTATGGTTTTGGACAGAAAGCAAACAATCCTGAAATAGACGGAATTATGGCTAAATGGGCAGACCTTACAGGTGCAGGAAATAGTACAAATGATGATAGTTACCCAAGTGCAAATCCTCCTGCAGATATTTGTAGCAGTGACGATTACGATATTGCACACGTTAAGTGGGGCTATGGCTGGCGTTTGCCTTCCGAGAAGGAATTTCAGGAACTTTGCGACAACTGTACTTTCTCCGAGCAAATGATTAATGACCAAAAAGGACTTGTCCTCAAAAGCAATATCAATGGAAACACCATTTTCTTCCCATACAATGGATATAGATTAGGTCTTAAGACATCGGAAGCAAATACAGGCGGTTACTATTGGTCCGGCACTTTGAACCAAGAACCGGTTGATGGTAAGGTTATGGCGTTTGCTCTTAAAATGAATGCTTCCGGAATGGAAGTGATTTCACAACGTAGAGCCGTATCCTGCAGCATTCGTCCTGTTTGCCCGAAATATTCTGCCGGAGTGGATAACGTTTCTATTGATGATGCGGAACCTGTTTCCACCACATATTACAATCTTTCCGGAATGTTGATTCCAGAACCGCAATCCGGTCTGGTCATCAAAAAAACTGTTTACAGCAACGGAAAAGTTAAAGCCTCCAAGCTCCTTATCCGCAAATAAACTTTTTGAAATAAGCATAATAAATGCCGGGTTGAGCGATTCAATCCGGCATTTTTAATACTAAAAAGATATCAATTAAGTGTCATTGTGTTTTCAAAAATCATTCAATCAGTCTAATCCCTGCAACTTGGACACAGACTCAGCATCACCGGCAACATAAAGAATATCATCTGCAATGATGGGAGTGTTAAGTAAATCTTGAATCATATCGTCACCGCGACGAATGGCAACAATGTGTGCGTGATAGTTACGGCGAACATCTGCAGTGGTGATAGTTTCGCCAATCAGTGGAGAACTTTCCGTCACAGAGAAACTTACAAGGCGGAAAGAACTGTCTTTTGAGATGTTTTCCGCTTCTTGAGACTTCTCTATCTCCGGGATAATTCGTTGTATCTGCTCATCATTGCCGATTACTCCCACTATATCTCCGGGAAAGAGCCTTGTGTTGCCGTCAGGCACAGGTATCACCACATTTCCACGGCGAATATTGACAGCGGAAACGCCATACTCGGAACGTAAAGGAGAATCCATAAGTTTCATTCCCACGAATTTGCAACCATAGCCCACTGTCATGTATGCCAAGTGCAAATCGCTTACAATAGTGTTGTTTTTACCCGTTTTGCGTAGTTCGCGTTCATTAAGATTATTCAGAAATTTTTGCTCTATGTGTTTCATTCTGTCTTTTATGTTTTTTGCAAACACAAAAATGATAAGAATAAACACCACTATTCCGCAAATAAAACCGGTCTTGAGCGAATAAATGGAAGACAAAAGGTTTACTATAAAACAAAGTACTATTGCCAATCGGGTGAGTGTCAGTACTATAAGCGGAGTACGATAAACCTTCTTTTTTTCTGCGAGAATATCACGTTCTGCTTTTTTGGATATTGGTAGCGACATTGCGAGCAAAAAAGGAGACATGGTGAAAATCCCTGCTACGGCAGTTATGATTTTGCTCCATTCAGGGAGTATTTCGTCAAGCCAAGGGAGCATAAACCGAGTGCAAACCAGAGTTACGGCAATGAGGATTATTGCGTAAAGGATAATTCTCCAGGCATAGCGTTTGAGAAGCGTTTTCCAAGTGTTATTGTCTGTTTCGCCGGTGGAGTTTTCATCGGAATACCTGTCTATGAGGAATTTTAGCCTTTCCGGCAGATGTCGTTCCACAAAACCGTACACCGGGTCTGCCATACGGATAAAGTACGGTGTAGTAAAAGTGGTGATAACGGACACTGCAACAACGATAGGATAAATGTTCGGTTCAAGTACGCCCAACGACATTCCTAACGATGCTATAATAAACGCAAATTCACCAATTTGTGTAAGTGAAAAACCGGATTGGATTGCCACTTTAAGTGTTTGACCCGTGGCAAGCATACCTATTGTGCCGAATACTATCATACCGATAATCACGGCAAGCGAGAGGGTGAGAATAGGCTGCCAATACTCAAGAATTATGTTCGGTTGCACCATCATTCCCACGGATATGAAGAAAACGGAGCCGTAAAGGTCTTTCACCGGTTCCGTAACCTTTTCTATCCTTTCCGCATAGATTGTCCCTGCAAGAATGGAACCCATTACGAATGCACCGAGGGCAAGTGAGAACCCGCACAATACGGAGAATACTGCCATACCGAGGCACAGACCCATGGATATTATGAGCAAAGTTTCATTGTTCAGGTATTTGCGTATTTTGCCAAAGGCGGAGGGTATGATGTAAACGCCTGTTAGGAACCATATTATGAGGAAAAATACGAGTTTTCCGATGCTAAATAGCATTTCCGTTCCCTCAATATCATTGTTTATTGCCACAGAGGAGAGAAGTACCATCATAAGTACGGCAAAGAGGTCTTCCACTATCAGTACGGCAAATACAAGTGAGGCAAACTTTTTTTGCTGCAATCCTAAGTCATTGAAAGCCTTGATAATAATGGTGGTGGAGGACATGGATAGCATGCTGCCTAAGAAAAGACTGTTTATATTGCTGAAACCCATAAGGTGTCCTATCACATAACCGGTTATCATCATACCTGTTACTATGATTAAGGCGGTGACTATTGCGGAACTGCCCACACTCAGCAGTTTCTTGAAACTGAATTCAAGCCCTAATGAAAACAGGAGAACGATAATACCTATTTGTGCCCAAAACTCAATGTTTTCAGCCGTTGTGACGGAGGGTAGAACCGTAAAATTGGGGCTGGCAAGAAAACCAGCCACAATGTAGCCAAGTACCACAGGCTGCTTTATCCACTTGAAAAGCACTGTCACTCCGGCACCTAAAATGAGGATAAAAGCCAAATCTTGGATAAGACTTTCCACACTCATAGCGGATACAATGTCTTGAGATAGGAGAATCATAGGCTCTCGGTCTTATTTTGTATTTGTCAGAGTATCTGAAGATTAAGCGGAGTTTTGCCGTAAAAGCAAGAAATAGCACGCTTATTTCTTCATAGTGAATTTTTTGGAGGCGAGGCGATAATTGTCTGCAAACAGTTCCACAGTGTATTCGCCCGGATTGAGGGTGGCATTTACATCGTAGTATATTGTAATACCGGAAATTTCTTCGCCTGCGTATTCAATCATTTTTCGTGCAGTGCATTTCACTTTTTGTTCCTCAAAGTCAAACACTCCGCCATTGCCAAGGAGTTCTCCCTCCGGTGTCACAAGTCGCAGATAGATAGTTTTTTCACCAACGGGAGTGGAATTGTTTTGCGGAATAGTGAAAGTAACCTCAAGTTGACGAGCTTTTGTGATATTGTTTTCCGTTTTTCCGTTTTTCTTGAGAGCACGGAGTGAGATACCCGTAACATTCAGTTTTTCAGCGAGTATCATACGTTCGTTCAGTTCCTCGTTTGTTTTTGAAACGGACTCTACTCTTTCCGTGAGTTTACGGTTTTTGTCTTTTATTTCTTGATTTTCCGTTTTAAGTCCGATATTTTCCTTGGAAAGAGAATCAATTTGAGCCACATAATGGCGGAGGAGGCTTTTAAGTGTGGCAATTTGTCCTTGCAGTTCCTTTATGCGTTCCGCATTTTTGTGTTTCTCGTTTTTGAGTTCCTGGAGGAGTTTTTCCACTTGTGCTTTTGCGGCAGCGTATTTCTCTATAATAGAGTCGTTTGCAAGAATACGAGTTTGATTCTCGTATTGTGCAAATTCATTGTTCAGAGCCTCGTATTCGTTGGCTAATTGGAGTTGCTCGTTTTCCAGGCGGAGCTGCTCTATTTCATCGTTTGCAGCAGATGTTTTGGAGTATTGAACCCAGAGCAAAATGCCGACAACAACAGCCACAGCGGCTATAGATGCGATAAGAATTTGAGAACCGGAAAATTTCAGTTTTTTCTTTTTGGGAGTATTATTCGGAGTGTTATTCTGATTGTAATCCATAAGAGTTTGTTAATCAAAAGGTAGTGAATTTGAAAATTATTTTGTGTGAATATTTTTTGTCGGGACGAATAGTTTGTGATGGGAAATTAGGGTGGTTTGGAGCATCAGGAAGTCCTTGACACTCAATGGCAATACAGTCATAGTCCTTGTAGTCGTAGCCGTCTTTCCCTTTGGGGGAACCTGTCAGCCAGTTGCCGGTATAGACCTGCACGCCCGGCTGAGTGGAATCTATTTGCAGTTTTCTGCCGGAAGCGGCGTCTTTCAGTATTGCTATCGGACGTACCTTTTTTTCGCTTTCGCTGTAACCGTCAACAACCCAACAATGGTCGTAACCTTTGCCGATTTTCAGTGGTGTAAAATCCTCATTTATATGCTTTTTCACCTCATGGCTTGATGTGAAATCCATAGGCGTTCCTTTGACACTCAGAAGTTTGCCCGTAGGAGCAAGCGAGTCGTCTGTTTCCAAGTATTTGGAACAGAAAAGTTGCAATTCGTGGTTCAGTGCATTTGCAGCATTATGGCCGGAAAGGCAGAAATATGTGTGATTTGTGAGATTGAGGATAGAAAGAGCATCTGTCTTTGCTTCAAGAGTCAGATGCAATTCGTTTTCCTCCGTCCAGAGGTAATTTGCACGTAGTTCAATATTTCCGGGATAGTTTTCTTCTCCGTCTTTACTTTTAAGGGTAAAAGTCACATCGCCTGTTTCGCCGTCAACTGCAAAATTCCAATTTTGATTTTGCACACCTTCAGGACCTCCGTGCAGGTGGTTTGGACCGCAGTTTACGTTCAGTTTATATTCTTTGCCTGCAAGTGAAAAAATGCCGCGAGCAATTCTGTTGGCATATCTGCCCGGAATTTTTCCGCAGCAGGGGCCATCGTAAATATAGTCACATGGGTTATCGTAACCCATCACAATATCTGTAATTTTGCCATTTCTATCCGGCACAAATATTTTCACTATCCCCGCACCCAGGCTGGAAAGAGTGACAGATGCCCCCTTACTGTTTGTGAGAGTGATGAGAGAGATAATTCCTTTTGGAGACCCGAATTTTTCTATTTTTGCTTTCATTTTATACCTTATAAATGTGCAAATCATTTAGTGATGCAAATTTACTATTTTTTTCTGAAATATTGCATAATTATCTTTTTTGTCTTATTCAACAATTTTGACTAATTTTGCATTTTATAATAAAACATCTTGTATTTATCAGTGTTTTAAGATAAAAACAGAATAGAACACATAGGCAAAAGATAAAAAAAGGCAAATAATGAGTCCCGTAGCAGGGAAAATATTGAAATATGTGTCTCGTGGAGCAGCATTGCTTTTGGCATTGGTGCTACTAATTGTTATTGCGGTGTATATTCCTTTTGTTCAAGACTATGCAGTGAAAAAAGTATTGGACAACATCAATACCCCGGGAGAATTTGAAGTTCAGGTAGCGAAGGCGAGAATAGGTTTTCCTTTGGATTTGAAGGCGGAAGGCATCAAAATCATTCAGCAGGGCGATACCACAGTGAGTGTGGAAAGTGTCCGTGCGGAAGCCTCCGTTTTTCCACTTATCTGGGGCGAAGTTGATGCTGAAAATGTGAAAGTTACAGATGTCTGTTGCAAAATAGGCAACCCGGATTCGCTGCTGTTTATGGTGGCAAATCTGAAGAGCCTGAATGTCAATCACTGCAATTACGTCATTTCCTCTATGGCTACGGATATAGGCACGGCGGAAATTGCGGGCGGCGATATAAAATTGGCTATAAAAAACGACACCACACAAGTGGAAACGCAGGATAGCGTGGCTGAACCCCTCTCTATGATTATTTATGCCAAGGGCTTGAAAATGAAAGATATATCCGCACTCTTGGAGATAGAAAACGTGGCGGACACTATTAGTTGCGTGCTTCCATTTGCGGAAATGAATGGTGGCAAAATAGATATGGGCAGGCAGACTGTGGATTTGCAGGAAATAAAGTTGGACTCCCTGGCGGCGACATATATTTATCCTCTTGAAACCGTCATGAGCGAGAGCAAATCTGATTCGGAATCTTTGCCATGGACTGTGAATGTGGGCAAAATTTCGCTCAGCGACTCACAGGCAACCTACGCTGCAGCAGGTGCCGTGCCGGCAGAGGGTTTGGATTTCAACTATATTGCTCTGAAAGAGATAAATATCGCTATTGATTCTCTCCAAAACCGCGGCACGAAAGTCAAGATTCCGAGCCTTGGAATACGAGCCAAAGAACGTTCCGGTTTGAAAGTTGATGTCTCCGGAGGTGTGGAAATGGACAGCATTTTGTTGTCAGTCAAAGGCTTTGGAATAAATACTGAACTCTCTCGTATTGAGGTCGATGCGGAGGTGGGAATAGGCGAGAGTAAAAACCTTGCAGATATGCCGCTGAACCTTGTGGCACGTGCAAAAGTGGCACAGCAGGATATTATCACGGTTTTCCCTGAGTATAAGGATGTTATTACATCTTTACCGCAGTATTCCGTGCCGGAAGCCGCAGTATCGCTTTGCGGAACTATGGCAGAGGTGGTTATAGACAGTATTTATGCCGCCTTGCCGCATCATTTTGAACTGTTTGCAGACGGGCATATCACAAATGTTAAGGATTTTGACAAAATGTCAGGAAATGTTTCCATATTGGGAGACATCAGAGACGCAGAAAAAATAAAACGAGCCGTTTTGAGCAAAGATGATTCCAAAATCTATTTTGTTCCTGATGTTACCCTAAGAGGTGATGCTCAAATAAATGCAGGTACTATTGACTGCTCACTTTCCGGCATAACGGATACAGGTGATTTGGCTTTGGAAGCCTCTATCAACGCAAACCGTGAAAAATATGCTGCGGATTTAACTCTGAATACGTTCCCGCTACAGGCATTTTTGCCCTCAAGTGGAGTTAAAGATATTTCTGCAAGAGTTAACGCTTCCGCTGAGGGTATTGACCCCTTTGACCCCAAAACTACCATAAAAGCGGAGATTGATTTGGATACTCTGACGTATAACGGCAGGAAATATATGGGAATCTTCTTCGGAGCACTCGTAAATGCCGGAAATATTGACTTACACTTTACCACCATCAACCCGGGTGCAGATATGTCTTTGAATCTCTCCGGTGTCATCTCTCCGCAGCCGTATTCTTTTGACTATTCCGCAGATATAAGGAACCTTAACCTTAAAGCAATGGACCTGACGGAATCGGAGGGTAATCTGTCCGGTATCATCACCGGGCATGCCACTTTGCTCCCGGATTCAAACTTTATTGATGCCGATGTTGCTATCAATAAACTTAATTGCAGAATTTTGCCCTCAACAAACCTAAATACGGCAGAAATCACGGCACATCTTTTGAGTACGGATTCTTTGCTGGATATAACCATGGACAACAATGACTTAAAGATAGATTTGAAGTCAAGGCTGTCGTTGTCTAAGTTCATGGAGTCGCTTCTTGCTACCGTTGACACACTTAATAAGCATGTAGAACGCCAACGAACGGATATCGTATCACTTCAGCAAACTATGCCACCGTTTGTACTTGACATTTCCGCCAAACATAATAATATTGTCACAAGTTATCTCACGGGTAACAATATCCGTTATGGCTCATTTGACCTGAAAATTAACAATGATTCTCTTTTTGCCATAGACGGAAACGTTATGGGTATAAAAGGCGACGGTTTTGCTTTGGATACCACAAAATTTGTTATGCGACAAATGGGTAAGTACCTCACGATGAAGATAAACGCAGACAATAGTCCCGGTATTATGGACGAGTGGGCACACGTGGAGGTAAATGGTTTCCTTGCCGATGCAAAAATGGGACTTTTCATGCGTCAGTCCAATATTCGCAATGAAATCGGTTACAGATTCGGTACTATGGCAAATATTGAAGACTCCACGCTGAACGTCAGTTTCGTGCCATACAACCCCGTTATCGGTTACAAAGAATGGAACATTAACGATGGCAACCTCCTTTCTTTTGACTTCCGTCATAGGCACCTTGATGCAGACTTGCTGATGAAGTCCGACGAGAGCCTTATCCATCTTTTTACAGAGCACGTGGATTCAATTATTGAACAGGAGGACTTGAACCTGAAAGTGGAAAATATCAAGATTGCAGATTGGATTGCACTCAATCCTTACGCTCCTAAAATAAAGGGAGACCTTTATGCGGATATGAAGGTGAGATACAACGAAAGGCAACAGATTGAAGGCTTTGGCAAGGCGAGTCTGAAAGAGTTTTACTTTGGTAAGCAGAGAGTGGGTACTTTTGATTGTGATTTGGATTTGACTACGGACCGTCGCGGACGTATTGAGGCTACGGCTTCTATGGATATTGACGGGCAACGTGCCATGACTGCTTACGGTCACATCGCAGACTCCACGGCTGCAGTTCCTTTCCTTGCAGACTTTGAACTTACGCATTTCCCGCTGAAAGTCATAAATCCGTTCCTGCCACCGCAAACAGCAAAAATTTCCGGCGAACTTACCGGACAAATGGACATAACCGGAACTCCTGTGAAACCAAAATTTAACGGTTATCTGCGTTTTGATTCCACACAACTTTACGTAAATATGATAGCCACAAACTTCAAGTTTGACAGTCGTGCTATTCCTATCGACAGCAATGTGGTGTATTTCAATAAGTTTAAGGTTCATGCCATAAATGAGAACCCGCTCACCGTTGACGGTTACGTGGATATGAAAAATATATTTAACCCGGTGTTTGACTTGGCTCTGACTTCACAAAATATGCAAGTTGTAAATTCTACAAGGGCATCAAAAGGAGCGGAAGTTTATGGAAAAGCATTCATAGACCTTGACTCTCGCATAAAAGGAGACTTGAGCAGGATTGACGTAAGTGCCATTTTAGACGTTTTGCCACAAACAAACGTTACTTACGTTATGACTGATGCTCAAAGCACCATTCAGGCTCGGCAAAAATCCGATATGGTAAAGTTTGTGAATTTGCAAGACACTTCTGCCGTTTATGAAGAGCCGGAACCGGAGCAAACTGTGCTTTTGGGACTCAATGCGTCTCTGAAAATCTCCGAGGGAGCAACAATAAATGCGGATTTGTCCACCGATGGCAAGAACAAGGTATCGCTCAAGACAAACGGACTGATGAACTATAAACTTTCCGCTCAGGGCGACGAATCAATGACCGGACGCTTGAATATTACAGGCGGTTTTGCTCGCTATTCGCCACCATTGATGTCTGAAAAACTCTTTAATTTTGCAGACGATGGGAACTATATCCTTTTTACAGGTGATATGATGAACCCTACTATTAAACTGCACGCTGTGGATAACCTCAAGGCAAACGTGACACAGGAAGGACAAAATTCTCGTGTGATTGAATTTAATATTTCTCTTGATGTGACAGGTACTTTAGAGCGTATGAATGTGACTTTTGACCTTGCCACAAAAGATGATATCACTATCCAAAACGAACTCCAGTCTATGTCTGCCGAGCAACGTTCCACTCAGGCTATGAATCTGTTGCTTTACAATGTCTATACAGGTCCGGGTACAAAGGCTTCTTCAAGTCTCAATGCTAACCCACTATACACTTTCCTGGAATCGCAAGTGAATACTTGGGCGGCAAACAACATCAAGGGTGTGGACCTCTCTTTCGGAATAGACCAATACAACAAAACTAAGGACGGCAGCAGTCAAACCACCACAAACTATAGTTATAAAGTCTCCAAAACACTCTTTAACGACCGTTTTAAGATTGTTGTAGGCGGAAACTATTCCGACGATGCGGAATCTGATGCTGAAATTGCTGCGGCATTGCTGAATGATGTCTCTTTTGAGTACTCGTTGAACCCTGAAGGCACTATGGTAATAAAGATTTACCGCCATACCGGCTATGAAGATATACTTGAAGGTGAAATCACGCAAACAGGTGCCGGATTCGTTTATAAACGTAAGATTTTGCGTTTCTCCGATATTTTCCGCCCTCACAAGAAAAGAACTCGAATAGATGCTGAATAAAATTAAACAAATATATTATATAATTCTTGCTGTACTCCTGCTCCCGGCTTGCTCCACCACAAAATTAGTGGAAAAGGACGAGTTGCTTTACACCGGTGTCAAGAGCGTGGTGTATGAGTATCCGGATTCTGTGGACAGCACGGTGAAAGAGCAGATTGAGGAGGCTGTGAACGTAAAGCCGAATAAATACACTATCACTCCGTCTATCCGTATTCCTATCGGACTATGGGTGTATAATCATTGGAACCCTGAGTCTAAAGGGCTCAAGGGTTGGTTGTATCCAAAATTGGTTGAAGAGCCTGTTCTTGTGTCTGATGTCCGCCCGGAGGTGAGAACAAAAATGATAGATGAAATTCTTGACGATAACGGCTATTTCAGCGGAACTTCCTCTTATACGCTGAATCAAGGCAAAAACAAGAAAAAAGCATCTATCACATACAACATAGCTTCCGGTCCTACGTATCGCTTGGATTCCATTTACCTTCTTCCGGATACTTCTCGCCTGTATCATCTTATTGATTCCGTGGCACTTAAAGATAAATATCTCAAGAAGGGAATGAGGTACTGCACAGACTCTCTTTCCATAGTACGCAATCGTATCACCAATGCTGTCCGTAACCGCGGTTTTTACTATTTCCGACCGGAATACATTGAATATTTAGCCGACAGCATAAATAATCGCCATAATATTTCTCTCAAACTCAGCATCGCATCTTCTGCACCTCAGGAAGCACTGCAGGAATATCTCACAGGAAAAATTACCATTATCACACGCAGATACCAGGGAGGAGGCACTCCTGATACCATTACCACTTCTCGTGGCATAATAGTGCAAATGAAACCGTCCAAACTCCGCAAGGAGATTATCCCGGAATGTGTCACTCTCCGCCAGGGGCGGGCGTTCTCTGTTCGCAGGCTTGAAACCACTCACACACGTCTATCCCGACTGGGTATTTTCAGTTCTATCGCTATGGACGTGCAGCCGGATTCGCTGGCTGCAAAGCCTACCCTTGACGTGGTGATAGACTGTTCATTCGATTCTCCGTTGGAAACAAGTATTGAAGTAGGTGCAGCCTATAAATCAAACAATTATATCGGTCCGGGTGCTTCATTTAATGTCACAAACAAGAATCTTTTCGGTGGCGGCGAGCAACTGACTGTTGGTCTGAACGGCAGCTATGAGTGGCAGAC
>SAMEA3663271__coassemble_258_pt1 | contig 21905 bp, 14 predicted proteins | sample SAMEA3663271__metabat2_low_PE_018 | metagenome-assembled genome bin SAMEA3663271 (sample SAMEA3663271) | pig gut metagenome | biome: pig gut; feature: pig-associated habitat; material: faeces | place: China | collected 2013
GAACGAAATTCTTTCATACGGCCCGCGTTTCACTGTCCTTAAACCCCGTGAACTGAAAACCATTGTTGTAGGAAAACTCAAAGAAGCCTTGGGAAACTACTCAAAATAGCATCAAAAACCTGCGAAAACCTTAATTGCTAAGAGCCTATTTTAGCTAAAATAGCTATATCAGCCACTTGAGTTACCTTAGCCACTTTAGCTACCTTTGCTATATCCGCCACTTGAGTTACCTTAGCCACTTTGGCTACCTAAGCCATATCCGCCACCTTTGCTAAACCCCTAACTATCAATCAAATAATCAATCCAAGCAAAATATTTAACTTTATTTAACTTGCAGACGCACCAAAAAGTCCGTACCTTTGCACTCACAAAACATCGCGGGGTGGAGCAGTGGTAGCTCGTTGGGCTCATAACCCAAAGGTCGGAGGTTCGAGTCCTCCTCCCGCCACTAAAAAGGCTGACAAAACGTCAGCCTTATTTTTTTCACCCTTATTTCAAGAACTTCAGGCACACAGGCTTGGGAAGATACAATTCGGAAACACATTCCGGAGAGATAATTCCGGTAGTTTTTGAACGGCGATAAACTTCAATTTTATTGTCATCACGGCAGGCTACAAGAATATAATTGCCGTCTGGAGAGAACGTAAAATTGCGTGGATGGCGACCGGTGAACACGTATTGCAAGTTCTTAAGTTTGCCATCTTCCTGAATGGAGAAAACACGGATACCATCACCTTTAAGGCGGTTTGAAGCATAGAGGAATTTACCATCCGGGCTTATATGAATATCTGCAGAACCTTTTGCATAGAGAGTGTCGCAAACTGCAAACCCTGCATCGCCAATAGTTTCGCCATCGTATGTAAGACCCTGAATTACACCACTCTTTTCACCAAGAATATAGCAAAATTTGCCGTCTTTAGTGAAATCCACATGCCTCGGACCAAATCCCTTTTTCAGTTGAATAGTGTCTGTAAACACAAAGCCGCTTCTAATAGTGTGAGAGGTTTTGGCAAAATACACGCAGTCCTTACCAAGGTCTGTCACAACAAGAGCGGACTCGTTAGCCATAGGCTTTACACAGTGAGCATGAGAAGACTTATTGTTCTTATTATTACTATTGCGGTCATCGGATAAATAGATACATCTATAAGAACTATCATCCACTCTACCGTCGTTTTTAATATCGAAAACAGTCACCGCACCTCCGCTATAGTCCGCAGTAAGCAATCTGCCATTGAAAAAATCCACATAGCAAGGATCACCTGACGTGCCCTCTGCAAATTCAGCCTCACGGAATTCGCCTGTTTTCTTATTGCAAGGAATGGAATAGACACCGGGATTGCCTGATATTTCCCTCACTGCATAAATATAGTTACGACTATCAGAAACTGCTATGTATGACGGGTTTCGTGCCTGAACGGAATCCATCACAGACAGTTGGCCCGTATTAGCGTCAAACGCCAATGAATAAATGCCAAAACTACCCGTATATACATCATTCATTTCCGTATAAGTGCCACACACAAGTATGTTATTTTCATTTTCTTGCTCGCAACTTACCAACATCGCAGCAGCAAAAATACAGTTAATCCAAACGCCGAAAATCTTTTTCATCTTGTATTTCTCATTTTTTTGCAAAGATAATACTTTTTTTCATAACACATATTTATTACCTTTGCAAATACAATGAGCGACACATTTTTTACACTAAGAAAGCCGGCAGAGGGCATTTACAAGGAAAAAATGAGCAAATTTCTCTCCTTCGCCCACCCTGTCACCACCGTGGAGGAAGCAAAGGCTGTGATAGCAAAGTATCAAAAAGAATACTTTGACGCTCGCCATGTGTGCTGGGCTTATATGATTGGTGCTGAGCGGAAAACATTTATGAGCAATGATAACGGCGAGCCTTCCGGTACTGCCGGCCGCCCTATTTTAGGTCAGATAAACTCTTTCGGACTTACAAACATCGTGATATGCGTGGTTCGCTACTTCGGAGGAATAAAACTCGGCACTTCCGGGCTGATTGTAGCATACAAAGAAGCTGCACGCGAAGCTATTGAGGCAGGAGAGATAATAGAATGTCACGAAATGGCGGAAGTGACATTCACTTTCCCATACCTTGCCATGAATGATGTGATGAAACTCGTAAAAAATTTTGATGCTCAAATAGTAAGCCAGATTTTTGACAATTCATGCTCTATGACACTCTCCACACGCCTTGACAATGAGCAGCAACTGAGAAATCGCCTTGAAGACATTGATGGTGTAACCTTCATTCAAAAATGAAGTGCTGAAATTCTGTAGAAAAAGAATAGAATAAGATTCCGTTTCATAGTAAAATAGGCTCTAAGCCTTAAATCTCTATTATATATGCACTTTCGCAGAGTTTTGAATATAGAAAATCGCGGCGGAGCAATTCACTATTGCCAATAATCACAATGTGTGATTGCGTGCGAGTGAGTGCTACATTCAGTTTGCGGTCTATTGTGTTTCCGTTTTCCTCAAAGCGGTTTGCCGTGAGGAAAGAAAGTTGTGAAAGTCGCTTGATAGTGGTGGAGTAAACCACGTATTTTCTTTGGCTGCCCTGGAATCGTTCCACTGTATCTATGGATATACGTTCCGTATTGTCAATGCCTTTTTCTGCGATAACATTTCGTATTGCCATAATCTGGCTGCGGTATGGCACAATAACTCCAATACTTGTCTCAGGGTCGTAATCGTCTCCTTCTCTGCGGATTATCTCAGCTATCGTGTCCGCCACCACTCTCGCCTCGGAAAGGTTTGCATTGTCTGCCTTCAACAAGTCTTGCTCCGCGGGCTTAACGTCAATAAAAATCACACGATGTTTGTTAAGAGCCTCACCTATACACGAATATGCCGGGATAGATGGTATTTCACGCAGTTGATGCTCAAGGGGAACCGGGTTCAGATTGCCGCCGTAAAACATTTCTGAAGCAAATTTCGCCACCTCGCAGTGCATACGTCCCTGGAGGTTAAGGTAATAGACGGTGTTCCGGTCGTATTCTCCTGTTTCCTCATTGCGTGAGAGAGCAAGCATACGCTGGAAGAAAGAATTGCGGCAATCGTAAAGTTTTATGTCGTTCAGTGCTTTGTCTGCGACGAGCGACTGCTGCTGCGGCTGACGTACAATGGCAGGCAACTGCTTATGGTCGCCTATGAGAATGAATTTTTTAACAATATTTCCGGCTATTCCTTCCGCCGTAAGAAGCGGCAACATTTGCGGCTCCAGAATCTGCGAAGCCTCATCAATAACAGCAAGCGAGAAATCGTATTGTTCCAGCATAGACAGTGCACCGGTTATCGCATGAATAGTGCCGGTGAAAACTCTCTGCGAACTCAAAAACCGCTCTATATCTTTGAGGTTACTACAGTTTTTCACAGCCTCTGAAAGAAGATTTTCACGCCATGCCGGACTGCAACCGAGGTGTGACCCGATGCGTACAAACGGAATTTCCGCACCGCTTATTTTGGAACATATCTCGTCCACAGCACGGTTTGTGTATGCCGCAAGCAGTATTTTGGCTTTTGGATTTTTGAGTTCCTCAAGCACAATATTGAGCAGTGCGTGAGACGTTTTGCCGGTGCCGGGAGGACCGATAATGATAAACATATCTTTTGCCCTCTTTGCTCGCTCCACGAGCGGATTGAATCCTCCATAGTCACCGGAAAGGCTGATATGAACATCTACCTCCGGCTTTCTCTGTCCCAAGATTAGTTTTCTGCGACTTGTCTCAGCGGTAAGAAGAGAAAAAACACCTCTATACAACGAACTGAAAGACGAATCAAAAAGGTCGTGTTCAATAGCCGCAAGACTGTATTTGCCATTGTCAAAAATAAGTTTGTCTGTCTGTGGAGCACGCAGTTTGAGTGTTAATTTCTGCGGTGTAATGCAAAAAATCTCCGTACGGATAACTACCGAGCGACGTATGTCCGGAAGTTCACCTTTTTGATAAAAATACATTGCCGCAATGTCGCCCTCACGGAAATTTGGCAAAAAGTCACCTCCGTATTCAGGCATATTCATCACCACATGCGTGATAGCACCGGACTCCCGGTCTGTTTGAAATTTTTTTATCGTAAGCCCGTCAAGGATATTTCCGGAAGCAAATTTTTCGCCGTACGGAGTGTTCCACGCACCGGCAAAACCTGCATCAGTAGTGATAGAATTGAATCCCGTCTTGGCACACAAATGCTCCGTTTGCACGAATTTGAGCATCGCGAGAGCATATTTTTGTGCAGTGGTATCCGCATGTTTCAGACTGTCTAAAACATTTTGTATCCCGGGGCGAATGTATCGGTCGAAGTATTCTCTCTTATTTTCATCTTTCAGGAAATCGTCGGGCGACAACGATAGCAAGGCTCCAAAACCACTATTGGCAAAGTTTATATCTTGTGCCGTGATATGATTTCTGATTTCAATAGCCTTACGGAGAGTTGCCGGAGAATTTACCGTGCGGATAAGAGGCATAGGGTATTTGGAATACATAAGATAAGAACTTATGTCACCATTGTTAAGTCCGTAGCCATAGTGGATAATCGCTTGATACAGCAATACCTGCACATAGTGCTTCGTATGATATTTTGCCGCAACTCGCTCGTCACTGCCCCAAGTCCCTTTTCCGGATTTCTGCTCCACCAATACACGGAGGTCTTTTTGCAACATATCCATACGACCTTGTAACCCGAGCATCTCGCAAAAAAAAGACGGCTCAAGCAGAGTTTGCTTTTTGTCAAAAGATTTTTGCTCGTCTGATAGTGTGTTTATAGCAGTGATAATATTTTGCCGCTGTGTGTAAGCTTCTTTATGGAATTGACTGTCAACACCACCGATAGCCACAATTTTTGCGAAACTGCTTCGGAAAAACTCCTGTGCGGACTTTTCATACGGTGTAGGATTTGCACTGTGAATGATGTCGTCAAGTATTTGTCCTGCAAAATTACCTAACAGCATCGGTTTGGTCACCTCTTCTTTTTTAAAACGTGAAATGAGGTTGTTAAGGTGAGTTGTGCCATAAGTCTCAAAACAAGACGCCACCGCTGTGATGTCCATAAGATAGTCAGGCTCGTAAATAATATGTTCCGGCAGCAACTGTCCGTCAGGCGATTTTGCCGGGGCAACAATATTCAGTTGAGTACCTTGTTTGATGTATGGAATGAGGTAAGTAAAGTCTTTGCGGTCTGCATTGTCGCCGTGGAGCAAGGAAATTTTCACCTTTTCAATACCTCCGGACAAAACCATTGCATGGAGCACATTCTCCTCTGTAAAGTCTGCAATAACACGTAGATAGCCCTTTACGGACTTACCGTCCGTGACCGGGCATTCACCCACAGGCAGCAGTTGCTTGATGTCTCGCGGCACAGCCACTCCCGTGAGCATTTCTGTCAGGGAACTGAGGGTACGCAAATCGTAAGGTGCTGTCTTTGTGAGAGTCTCATCGTCAAAAGAATCCACATGACGGATTCTGAAACGCAACCGGTGCACGTCATGCGAAAATTTTGAGTAAGCAGACTTGTCGTAACCACGGGTTTCCGGCTTGAAAGAACGCAAAATATGGTCTATTTTTGCGGTAAAATTTGAAAAAACTATTGCGGAATTACTTGTGTATTCATCAGCAAGAGCATACAGCACACTCGCCATACGTGTGTATTTGTCACGCAGCGAAGTGCCGACGTTTTGTGCAAAACGGATTGAGTCGTAGTATTCGTCACGGAAATTATTTTGCATCAGTGTCGGTAATTTTTGCGGTATCAGGTTTTTCTATATACCCCTCTTTTATCATCAAAAGCGAATCTGCGTGAGAAATTGTTTCATTTTCAGTCACTTGCGAACTTAGGTCAACATCGCTCTTTTTCAAACGGATAGGCGTGCGTGCAGAGCGACGGAAAATGCTTTCAATTTCATTTATGAGGTTTATACGTGTGGTGTCTGCGATAGACACTCTTTCTGCCATAGTATGTTCCTTAAATTTGGCACCGCCGAGACGTATTTTCATATCATCAATATTACCCTTAATATTGATGCCGAATTTGAAAGGCAACGGTGATTTAAGAACGGAGATATGATAATTCAGGTTCATTGCCAAGTCATTGTGACCCATAACTCCGAGCCTGTAGCGGTCTATATCAAAGAGGAACGGATAGATTTGAAGTTGATTATCATAAACAGTTAATTCCACATTGAGGTGGTCTATCATATTCCTTTTTTTATTTTTGAAAATGAGCCACTTGGAGAGCATTTTGAACGTATCCGGGTCAAGCAGCACGAGTGAGTCGCCGGAGAGTTTTATAGCAGCCTGTAGTGACGGCATTACAAAGTTCATTGCGGTGTCTATCTGCGAGGCTGCAGCAATATCTGCATTTATAATACCGCTGAAATCTTTCAGCATAGGCATAAGGGTGTCTATAGCAGGGATAAAGGAGTTTAGTTGCTCTAATTTAAGTGATGTGATTTTCATACCCATACCAAACTGTATGCTGTCGCGGTCTATAGTGGAGTAAAGTGCGGAGAAATCCAGCGAGCCGGCATCTGTGAGTGCAGAAAGATTTCTGAGGTTCACAACCTTGTTTCTCACGAGTGCCTGACAACTGAAATCTCGCAGCATCAAGTCCGTATAAATCACATTTTTTGCTTTCAGACGGATATCCGCATCAATATTTCCGGGCACCATAAATGCCATGAGTTGTGCTGTGTCGAGTTGTTCTTGGCTTATTTCTTCCATTGGTGCATTGCCGCTTTCCAGTTTTGCCAAGTCTGCCTCCACATCACCGCTACCTGTTGTTTCCGTAAAAAGAAGACGGCTTATTTCGTTGATATCCACCGTATCTGCATTTACGTCAAAGTCTATTTTCAGAGCATTGTTTCGCTTTCTGCCCAGCAGCACCCTGCGGAGGTTTTTTATGTTTCCGTTTATCACAAATGCACTGTTACCCATGCGATAATAGAGGTCCCGGAGAATAATGGAATCCAGGTTAAAAGACAAATCAATGTTTTTCAGACGGTTTTTCACCGGCACTGCATAGGTGTAAAATCTGCCGGATTCCGCTGTAAGTTTACCTTTAATATCCCATGTTTTGATAATTGCTTTGAGCCCGGAATCCACGGAAAGGTCTATATCGTCTTTATCGCCGGTAACCGGTGTAAGACGACGAGCCTTACGCATTTTTGTGCTGTCTGACTGTGTTTTATTTATGTTTCTTTTCCGCAGATTAGACGTAATATCAAAGTGTCCGCCTTTCAGCCCCACGGCAAGTTCTTTCTTTATTCCTGCGGAAATGCTTTTGGCATCAATAGCGAGCGTGAGTTGCGGAGCGTGTTTGTCACCCTCAAATCTTTTGAGTGAAGCAAATGTCTTTATATCTTTAAGTCTCAATCGTATGGAATCCACCGGGTCGTAAATCTTCAGCCTTTTGAAAGAAAGAATACCACCAAAAGGCACTATTGTGGTAGAATCCAATTTTTCTCTTGTGACACGTGTACCAAGTCCGGACTTGAAGTCTTTCAAATCCACTGTTGTGGTAAGATAGTCTATGTGTGCTGTGTCTATTTCCACGGTCACAGTGAGAAGCGAATCCACTGTGCGAACATCGTTTTTAATTTTCCTGTTTGAGCCGAATTTGAGGCAGGATTTCTTTGCATAAATGCTTGTCACAGAGTCGGAAGAAAGAAATGTAAAATCATTCAAATCTACATCTCCGTTAATTTTCAGGCGGTGAAAATAATTCGGAGTTAAGTCGCTCATTCGCATATCCACCGTCATATCCGCTTCAACATTTCCGGAAATATGTGCGGCTATTGATTGCAAAAGTCTCCTCGGCATCCGGTCTATACTGAAGCGAAAATTCAGTTTTCCTTTTATGGCAGGGTCTGAAACAGGATTGCGAACCGTACCTTTCAGGTTCACGTCAAGTGCTTTGCCGTCAATCATGAGTTTTTTCAGTTCTACTATGGATTTATCCGGATTTTCACCGTTAAATGCATAGTCTGCGGATATTTCCACCTTGTTAAACTGCAAATCGCCTTGGCGGATATGGCACGCCGGGATTTCAAGCGTTCCGGCAATTAAAGGAAGGGCTGTTATTGAGTCCTTCACTACGTAGGGTTGCTGAAGAGCGGCAGTAGCAGTAACTTTCATATCCGTGTCCAATCCTTTTGCCATTGCGGCATATTCTCCTGGCAAACGGCGGAGCAGATAATTTAAGTCTGTTTCAGGCAATTTAAGGCTGAAATCATTCACCACAATGCTGTCCGCAAAACTAAGCGACGTGGAGAACTCCGCACGCAGAGAGTCAATTCCGAGCGTGAAATCTCTCAGTGCTATGGCGAGTGGCTCCGCACTTTTCCACTCAATGTTGCCATTTACTGCCACAGGTATGCTATCCAAGTTAAAATCACGGATAAGCGGCGTAGAGCCGTTGGCTTTAATGCCGAGTTTGTAAACGGGTGCTTCCGTACCCTCAAAAAGAATTGTTTTAATATCAACGGCAACGTCAAGCGAGTCGCAAATGGAACGATAACGGATAGGATTGGCATTAACAATTGCAAAACGGTCTATGGCAATATTCGGAAGTTCGAGTGTTTCACTTTCTTCCGTCTGTGTGGTGTCTGAAGAGGCAGGGACAATGTCGTAATTTGCAAAATTATCGTTCAGTTTCACGAGATTTATGACAGGACTGTCAAAAGTGACACCGGAGAATGAAATATTCCCCACAAAAAGTGCCGGAACATTTATGCTTCCGCGAAAACCACCTAAATGCAATAGTTTTTCCGCATTTTCCGGCAGCAACAGTTTTTCTTCCGCACTTATAGAGTCAAAAGCATTGCTCACCACATTAAGGTTATCCACCTCAACGGTCATTTGCGGAAATGTGCTCCAGAATGTAAGTTCCACACGGTCCACGGTTACCTCTGCATTAAGGTATTTCGCCGCATATTCCTCCACCATAGGAGTAAGTTTTTCCGGAGTGAGAATCCACACAATAAGGGTGCAAACCACAATAAAAATCAGGAGTAATGCGGCAAGCGTCCAACCGGCAATTTTCAGTGCCGTAATGTACCACGGCTTGCTCTGTTTTGCCTCTTGGGAGTTTTTTTGAGAGGATTGGGATTCCTGATTCATCACATTTTCATGATTATCCGGAATTTCAGTGGTTTGATTGTCCTTATCTTTTATTGTGTCTTCACTCATAAGATTCCAATTAGTAAGTGTTTTTACCTCACAGTGATATGGAAACAACCCTGCTTACGCTCGTATTTTACGTAGCACCTGCCGTTTTCACGCAAATCGTAGAGAATCTCAGCAAGCAGATTTTTGAGGTCTTCTGCAGAACGAGGTTTCTCCGGATTATCGCATATAAATTTCCTGTAACTGATGTCAAAAGTAGTGCCATAGCGGTGAGCGGAGGAATCCACGGCAGCCCTGTTTACCCTTTTAAGTTTGGAAATAGTAGAGCCTGTACGCAACACACTTGTCACCTTAAGCCTGTAGTCACCCCCTCCGCGAGCATTAAGTGAATCTTTCCAATTTCTTGCGATATCCTCCAGGAGCGTTTTAGCATATGGCACAAGGTATGGCAACGAATATCGTGCCTTTTCCACAAAGTAATAGTTTGTGGATTCTATTCTTGTGACAGGTGTTTTGAGATTCCAAGCATCGGCAATAGTCATAATCGGCTCTATACCGTTTTGCTTTGCGGCTACAAGGTGCACACTGTTTATGTCGTTGAATGTGCGTGAAAGCGATGCAATTATTTTTGTACGCAGTTTTTCTCCACCCGGAGGCATGGAGTCTATGGGGATAATGCGTTCTTCAGCAGTGTCACCGCTATCCACAGCAGCGGTATCCTGTTCGCGTTCAGCATCTTCTATTTCGTCTTCCGCATACTCGGGAATGTCATCGTAATAGTTTTCCGTAGGGTTAAGCAGTTCTGCCACAACCCTTTCTTCCGGTTTTTCCTCCGGCACATATTCTTGCACTCCTCCAATGCCGCTACATGCAGCAACAAGCATAATTGCAATGAGACCAACGATATATATCAAATTTTTCATCAGATTCTTCTGTTTATTTACTTTCTCCTGTTATTTTCACCTTAGTTTCGTACAAAAGTAGAAATTATGTCTGTGTTTTGCAAATATTATTTGTTAAAGGGTACGAAAAAAGGGCACATCAGCGATGTGCCCTTTTTGAAAATATATTCGAAATAGAATATTATTTGTGAGGACCTGCAGCCACGAGAGCTTTACCTGCTTCGTTTCCTTCAAACTTAGCGAAGTTCTTGATGAACATATCTGCGAGTTTGTCTGCTTTTTCTGCCCAGATTGAAGCGTCTGTGTAAGTGTCGCGTGGGTCAAGAATTTTCGGGTCAACTCCCGGAAGAGCAGTAGGAACCACGAAATCAAATACAGGGATAGTTTTTGTAGGAGCAGAGAGGATAGAACCGTCAAGGATAGCGTCGATAATACCGCGAGTATCTTTGATAGAGATACGTTTGCCGGAACCGTTCCAACCTGTATTTACGAGGTATGCCTTAGCACCGCTTGCTTGCATTTTCTTAACGAGTTCTTCTGCGTATTTTGTTGGGTGCAATGAAAGGAATGCAGCACCGAAGCATGCAGAGAATGTTGGAGTTGGTTCAGTGATACCACGTTCTGTACCTGCGAGTTTTGATGTAAAACCGGAGAGGAAGTAGTATTTTGTCTGTTCCGGTGAAAGGATAGATACCGGAGGAAGAACACCAAATGCGTCTGCAGAAAGGAAGATAACGTTCTTTGCAGCAGGACCATGGCTACCCGGAGCAATTTTGTCGATGTGCTGGATAGGATAAGAAACACGAGTGTTTTCTGTTACGCTCTTGTCTGCGAAGTCGATTTTGCCGTTAGCGTCAACTGTAACGTTTTCAAGAAGAGCGTTACGACGGATAGCACGGTAGATATCAGGTTCGCTTTCTTTGTCAAGGTTGATAACCTTTGCGTAGCAACCACCTTCAAAGTTGAAGACGCCATTGTCGTCCCAGCCGTGTTCGTCGTCACCGATGAGGAGACGTTTCGGGTCTGTTGAAAGAGTTGTTTTACCTGTACCTGAAAGACCGAAGAAGATTGCTGTGTTGCCGCCTTCCATATCTGTGTTCGCAGAGCAGTGCATTGAAGCCATACCCTTGAGTGGGAGGTAGTAGTTCATAATAGAGAACATACCTTTCTTCATTTCACCACCATACCATGTATTGATGATGAGCTGCATACGTTCTGTGAGGTTGAATGCAACGCATGTTTCAGAGTTGATGCCGAGTTCTTTCCAGTTTTCAACTTTTGCTTTGGAAGCGTTGAGAACTACGAAATCAGGCTGGAATTCTTTGAGTTCTTCTGCTGTTGGACGTACAAACATATTTGTTACGAAATGTGCCTGCCATGCCACTTCCATAATAAAGCGAACAGCAAGACGTGTATCTTTGTTTGTTCCGCAGAAAGCATCTACAACATAGAGAGTTTTGTCTGAAAGTTCTTTTGCTGCAAGTGCTTTGAGTGAATCCCATGCAGCCGGAGTGATAGGTTTGTTGTCGTTTTTGTATTCGTCGGAAGTCCACCAAATTGTGTTTTCAGAAACTGAGTCTTTTACAAAGAATTTGTCTTTCGGGCTACGTCCGGTGTAGATACCTGTCATTACGTTTACAGCACCAAGTTCTGTTTCCTGGCCTTTTTCGTAACCTTGGAGTCCCGGTTTTACTTCATCTTCGAAAAGTTGCTCCCATGATGGGTTGGAAATCACCTTTGCACCGGTGATGCCGTACTTGGATAAGTCAATGTTGCTCATTGTTGTATTATTTATTTTAATGTGTTATTAAATTTTCTTATGCCTTTTGTTTTCGACTGCAAAGTTACAAACCTTTTTTCATACTTTTATTACAAAATAAAGAAATTTTTCCTTATTAACATTTTTTTTGGAACTAAAGTTCAACTTTGCAGCAAAAAATCCCTATTTCGAGGCTTCCACAAGTTATATGGCTATCTTAACAATATTTGCTAATCCACCTTATCTAACGTATGCCCCATACGTTCCTTTTTAGTGTGCATATAGAAAGCATTGTACTCGTTCGGGGAGACTTCAATAGGCACATTTTCCACTATTTCTATGCCGTAAGCCTCAAGCCCTATGCGTTTTACGGGATTGTTTGTCATAAGTCGCATTTTTTCCACACCGAGGGAACGGAGAATCTGTGCACCTACACCATAGTCTCTTTCGTCTGCCTTATGCCCCAAGTGAATATTGGCTTCCACAGTATCAAGTCCCTCTTCCTGAAGTTTGTATGCACGAATTTTCTCCATAAGACCTATTCCGCGACCTTCCTGACTGAGGTAAAGCACAAGTCCCCTACCCTCTGCCTCTATCATTCGCATTGCCTTGTGGAGTTGTTCGCCGCAGTCACAACGTTTACTTCCGAAAATGTCGCCTGTAGCACATGAAGAATGTACTCTCACAAGCACAGGCTTGCCGTCTGCAATATCACCTTTTATTATTGCTATGTGTTCAAGCCCATTGTTTATTTGGCGGAAAGGTATGAGGCGGAAATGCCCGTATTCCGTCGGCATATCCACTTCCTCTCCCTTCTCTATAAGCGATTCAGTACGCAAGCGGTAAGAAATCAAGTCTTGTATGGACACAAGTTTCATACCCCACTCATCAGCATGGCGTCTCAGTTCCGGCAACCTTGCCATTGAGCCGTCATCACTCATTATTTCCATAAGTGCAGCCGCCGGTTGCAGTCCCGCAAGACGTGCCAAATCCACCGCAGCTTCCGTATGTCCCGCACGACGAAGCACACCGGCGTCCTGAGCATAGAGAGGATTTATGTGTCCCGGTCTGCCAAAGGTTTCAGGCTTGGATTCAGGGTCGGCAAGAGCACGAATTGTGGCACATCTGTCGTGTGAAGAAACACCGGTGGAGCAACCCTCAAGTTTATCCACCGTTACAGTAAACGGTGTGCCGAGAACAGATGTGTTTATGCTCACTTGAGGACTAAGTCCCAGTTGTTCACTCCGGGAAATTGTGATAGGAGCACAAAGAACTCCGCGAGCATTTTTGAGCATAAAGTTTACTTGCTCCGGGGTGATTTTCTCCGCTGCAACAATGATATCGCCCTCATTTTCACGGTTTTCGTCATCAACTACAATCACCATTTTGCCTTCGCGGAAATCACTGATAGCGGATTCTATAGAGTCCAAACGTATTGTATCCATATCTATTTTTGTTCGTTTTTTATTATCATTTCTTCTATCTGACCATTTATTTTCACTGTTTTGCACAGTTCGTCAATAAGTTCCGTGCGATATTTTCTGCCAAACAACCAGAGTGGCAAACCAATAGGGAACAGCACAAGTGCGGCAACAGCAAATCTTCTGTCAGACACAGGGTTATAAATCCATATATTTTTTACAATGGGGTAATCGGATAGTTTATTTATCACAAGTTTGTCTTGCGAGTTGGAGAGATATTCCACCGTTTCATCTACTTTGTCTGCAATCACTTGCAGTGCCTCACGGTCGTAGCCGTTCAGCCAGAAAGAAATATAGTTTTGTTTAGCCTTGTTTTTCTGCATATATGAACTGCAGATGGCAGTCAATTCATCAAGTTTTGCCTTTGCCATTACTGCATCAACCTCGTCCATCACTATTTCTTTCATTTCCACATGTCGAACCTCGTTCAGCCCCATAGCACGTCTGATACGAACCATAATTCCCTCAAAGTTAAACACTTCCGAGTCGTTTATAGCCTGTTTTGTAAGGAAAATACCCAACGGCAGAAGCACCACGGTGCTGAGCCACATACCTTCCCACACTTCCCAGCGACCATCGCGTGCCAGTTTATAACCCGTATTGTCTATAATATAATACACAATAAAGAGCAACACGGAAATCACAAGCGGAGCACCAAGTCCGCCTTTCTTGATAATCGCACCGAGCGGTGCCCCAATGAAGAAAAATATCAAGCATGCTATGGAAAGCGTGAATTTGCGGTGCATTTCAATACCATGTCTGCGAATCACCTTATAGTCGTCAGTCACCACATAACTGCGGTACTCATAGTCTTGCTGCTGACGGCGTGCTCGTGAAAGAGCCTGAGAGAGAATGGATTTCTGAGTTGCAGGAGTGCAAATAGTGAACAGAGAATCAATATCAAGCGGCTTATCCATAGCCACCGGTTTCCTGAGTTCTCGCTCCGGAACTCCATTCACAATTCTTGTCTTATACCTGGAAAGTGAGAAATAAGGATAGTCACGCAGTTCCTGACCATATTGATAGCCCACGCTATCCACATGAGCCGTAACGGAATCTATCGTCTGCTTTAGTTCCGAAATATTTTTTCCTACGTACTGATTCCTCATTCCCGCCTCGTCCATACGATTGAAATTATTGTCAAAAGCAATGAGAATCTCCTTGAGCGAGAAACTTTCACGGCGGTATGGCACATTTGCAGCACGTCTTGCCCCCTGGTCTCGCAGATTTTCAAACTGCTCACCACTGTAAAGACGCAGGAAAAGATGTGTTTTATCTTCCGTAACACTCATTTTTCCGGAATCCGCAAGAATAATACGCAGTTTGTCTGTATCACCACCATAAGAAACGTCGTATATCATCATATTGTAAAGCATTCCCGTTTCACGGTCTTTTCGCTCCACATATATGTTGTAACCCGTAATTTGGTCATAAAAAACACCCTCCGGGATTTCCAGCTCCGGTGACTTCTGACGCATTGACAGCAACAGTGTGTACATCTTGGACTGAGCTATCGGCATCACATTGTTTTGGAAGAAAAAGGCTCCTATGGCAACAAGCACGATAAAGGCTATCAGAGGCTTCATTACACGTATAAGCGACACCCCGGAAGCCTTCATTGCCGTAAGTTCAAACCGCTCGCCGAGGTTTCCGAACGTCATAAGCGAAGCAAGCAAAATTGCCAGCGGCAGAGCCATCGGAACCATCGTAAGTGCCGCATAAAAAAACAGCTCCGCTATCACGCTTATCTCCAGCCCTTTACCCACAAGGTCGTCGATATACCTCCAGAGAAACTGCATCAGCACTATAAACAAGCATATAAAAAACGTCATCACAAACAGAGGCAGATAGCTCTGCAACATAAACTTGTATAGACGTTTTATTTTGAACATATTATGCCTTCTTGATTATTATCAGACTGCAAAGTTACAAAAAATTTCGGGAACACACTCCCTCTTCTGCAACTATTGCCATTCAGAAAAGAAGAAATCAAAAAGAAAACAAAAATCAAACACATTTTTGATATTAACAAAAACAAATTTTCTTGAAAAAACCGGCATAGAACAGCATAAAATATTTCCTCTAAAGTTCGCACATATAGGCAGTCCGTAAAAAATAACACACAAATAAAAACAGGAACAAAAACCTTGCTGTTTTGTTGCTTATTGGATTTTTCTTCTCGTCAAAAAAATGTAAAAATTATCAAAAGTGGCAAAAACTTTCACCGATGTATCAATAAATTAAAGAGTATTTCGTAATTTTGTCACCGAAATGCGAAAAAATTTGACAATAGACCGTGGTAACACCGCTACTAAGGCGATGCTTTGGGAAGGTAAGAAGGCTGTGTGGCAACATACTTTCTCTGCCCTGTCGTGTGATGATTTTCGCAGTATTGTGAAGAAATTTGCTCCGGACTGTGCTATCTTATGCAGTGTCACGAAAGATAATGAATTTATCACGGACACTCTGAAGGAACTCCTTGGAGACGAAAATGTGGCTATGCTGACAAACGAAACGCCGGTGCCGCTGACTATTGATTATAAAACTCCACAAACACTTGGGGCAGACCGTATTGCCGCCGCTGTCGGGGCAACGGTGATAAACCCGGGCAAAACATCACTTGTAGTGGATATCGGCACTGCCGTGACATACGATGTGGTGACTGCCGACGGGCATTTTATCGGCGGGAATATCGCTCCGGGCGTGGGTATGCGTCTGCGGGCACTGAATGTTTTCACTCAGCGGCTGCCACTTGTGGAGAGCAAGGGCGAAACTCCGCTATGGGGCAAGACTACGGAGGAGGCTATGAGAGCCGGTGCCGTGAATGGTGTGATAGGAGAGATTCTCTACTATATGTCTCAACTGCCGGAAAACACGTCTCTGATTCTCACAGGCGGTTGGGGTGTTGATATGGCAAAACTTTTACCAATAAAATGCGTGGCAAAGCCTTGCCTCGTATCTATAGGACTTAACAGAATATTATATTACAATGAAAATAAATAAACTTTTTATCTTTTTTGCCCTTATCCTGGGCACTACATTAGGAATTTCTGCACAAGATGCAATGTCGCCTTACTCTCGCTTCGGCTATGGCATGCTTATTGATAATGCCACTTCAACACAGCGTGCTATGGGTGGCGTGGGCTATGCCATGCAGTCCGGCAGGCAGATAAACGTTATGAACCCTGCGTCTTATGCTTCTATCGACTCTCTGACGTTTCTTTTTGACATGGGTATCACTATGACGAACCATTGGGCAGAAGACAACGGAATTAAGGATAAAGATTTCGGCGGCGGTTTGGATTACATCACTCTCCAAGTTCCTATCACAAAAAGAATTGGTGCTTCTGCCGGTCTTTTGCCGTATTCCACCACAGGCTATGCCTTTGGAGATGAAATTAAAAACGGTTCTAACTCTTATCAAGGTTCCGGTGGTATCAATCAGCTCTATTTTGGTGTGGGAGTGAAGCCATATAAGGGTCTTTCCGTGGGTGCAAACATTTCTTATCTTTTCGGAAATACGAAAAACGACAACTACGTTTACACTTCTTCCGGCTCCACAACTCTTTTTGAACGTGTAATGGAGGTAAGAGACTATCACTTGCTCTTTGGTGCACAGTACAATATCCGGCTTTCCAAAACGAGAAACATTACGTTTGGTCTCACTTATTCTCCGGGCAAAGATTTCTGCGGAAACACGTATGGCATAAAGTATGACACAGGTAACGACAACCAGCCGGACACTATCGGCGAAATGAGGCTCAAAGGCAACTATTCTCGCCCGGACTCTTGGGGAGTTGGCGTGAATATGCAGGTCAATCGCCGACTGATGGTGGAGGCTGACTTCACGTATCAGCAGTGGTCCAAGGCTAAATACAACATCATCGAAGGTTTTGAAGGTACTTCTTTTGACGACCGCTGGAAAGTGGCTGCAGGTATGCAATATATGCAAAACAACCGCGGCTCATGGCTCCAGAGGGTGCAGTACCGCATGGGTGCATACTATACTCGCGACTACCTGAAATTCGGCGACAACAATGTGAAAGAATATGGTGTGTCGCTCGGATTCGGACTTCCTGCTCCGGCTTCCAAAACTTACATAAACCTGGGGTTGCAATATTCTCACCGCCAGGCTTATCCTAATCCGCTCGTAAAAGAAGATTGCCTTTACATCACGCTTGGCATAAACTTCAACGAACTCTGGTTCTGGAGAAACAAGATTAAATAAATTTTATATTTGCAGAATTGCGTCGTAATTCCAAATATCTCAGTCTCCGCATTTTACCTGCCACTGTTTTGGCTTTAATAGTAGCCGCTACGGTTGCAGTGACGGCTTGCTCTGAAAAAAAAATGGACACGGAAACGGCTATCACAAACCCCGATGCCGTGCCTACTATGATGACAAAAGACGTGGTTACTCTTATCTCCGATTCCGGCTATACTCGCTATCAAATCAAGGCTCCCGTGTGGCTGATGTTTGAAAACCGTATAGACGCTTGCTGGAAATTTCCGGAGGGTATGCATCTGGAGAAATACGACGACAATATGAATATTGACGCCTATATCGACTGCGATTCCGCCACATATTTCAGTTCCAGACGTATCTGGAGGCTGGACGGAAACGTGAGAATGCTTAACACTCAGGGCGATAAATTCCTCACACAGCAGATTTTCTGGGACCAAGACGGCAGAACGGTGTATTCCGACTCTTTCATACATATTGAACGTACAAACAGAATAATTGAAGGCTACGGTTTCACGTCAAACGAACAAATGACAAGTTACGTTGTGAACCAAACTTCCGGTATTTTCCCGGTGCCGGACAGAAATACCTCCGGACAGCAGAGTAGCAACGACACCACGAAAGCGGCACCGCAAAAAGACTCTCTAAAACCGGATATCAATAAATAACAACAGGTAAAATATGGATATTCTTTCAGCAGCTATATTACTAATAATCATGCTTTTCCTTTCCGCTATTTTCTCCGGAATGGAAATTGCCTATATCACGTCAGACAGAGTGCGTGTGGAGCTTGATATCAAGCAGGGAGGAATTATTGCGTCTATCCTGAACAAGTTTTACAAAAACTCATCTTTCTTTATTTCCACTATCCTCGTGGGAAACAATATCACACTTGTTGTATATGGTCTTGCTGCTGCCGTAATCCTTGACCCTGTATTGGAAGAGTACATCGATTCTGATGCTCTGGTCCTCATTGTTTCCACTCTGATTACCACCTGCGTAATCCTCTTTATGGGCGAATTTATTCCAAAAACGGTTTTCCGTATAAACCCTAACTCTTCGCTCAAATTTTTTGCTCTGCCTATCTTCCTGATATACCTCATTTTATACCCTATTTCACTCCTCACTACGGGTATTTCACGCCTGCTCATGAAATTTGCCGGCATAAAGGACAATCAGACATCATTGGGGTATCTCTCTATTGGAGATTTGAACGAATTTATTGAACGTACTATCGAGCAAAATCCAAAACAGGAGAAAGAATTGGAAAACGAAGTGAAAATTTTCCACAATGCACTGGACTTCTCATCTATCCACCTCCGCGACTGCATGATTCCGCGAAATGAAATCATAGCCGTGGATATTGATGAGATTTCTACGGAAAAACTTTCTGCACTCTTCACCTCAACCGGCCGTTCTAAAATCATTGTGTATAAGGAAGATATAGATAATATCCTGGGCTATATCCACGTTTCGGAACTCTTCCACCCGGAACGCAAGTGGCAAGAAAATATCAAGTCCATAATTTACGCTCCGGAAGCACTGCTGGCAAACAAAATGATGAGGCGACTGCTGGCGGAAAAACGCTCTATCGCAATAATTATTGACGAATTTGGAGGCACTGCCGGTATGGTTACTCTCGAGGACTTGGTGGAAGAAATCTTCGGTGATATTCAAGACGAACACGACCACTCAAAACTCATTCAGAAAGAAGTCGCACCCGGTGTCTATGAATTTTCCGGCCGCTCGGAAATTGAGCATATAAATGATTCGTTTGGACTTGAAATACCGGAAAGCGATGAATATCAGACGCTTGCCGGATTCATTTTCATCACCACAGGCTCTATTCCTGAGCAAGGCGACGAAATAGCAATAGGTGATTTGCTCTTCACAATTGTCAAGAGAAATGCCACAAGGTTGGAACTTATCCGTGTCACCAAAAATTCCGCCAAAAACTGAGTGCTTTTTGTTTTCCTTTTTTTTATTCGTACCTTTGCATTGAAAAATGAAAAGGAACAATTACATAGCTCTGCTTAAACTCGGCTTTCCCATACTGATAGGACAGTTGGGACTTATTATTGTGGCTTTTGCAGATAATATTATGGTGGGGCGGTACTCCACAGAGGCCTTTGCATCATCATCTTTTGTAAACAGCGTTTTCAACCTTGCAAACTTGGCTTGCATAGGCTTCACGTATGGACTTACACCTATTGTGGCAGCACTATATTCGCAGGGAAAAAAGGAGGAAACAGGGAGCATGATGAAAGCCGCATTGCAAGTAAATTTGCTCTTTACGCTCGCAATTTACGCCATTTTGGGAGTGGTGTATTTCAATGTGGAGCACCTCGGGCAACCGGAAAAATTATTACCCCAAATACGCCCGTATTTTCTTATAATACTCGTCACACTTTTGCCGAATACTCTGTTTAACCTCTTTTCGCAGTGGTCATACGCCATTGGAAACAGTAAAGGTCCGATGTGGATAATGCTTTTCTCCAATGTGCTGAATATTGCAGGCAATTACGTACTTATTTACGGAAAGTTCGGTGCACCGGAACTCGGACTTATTGGTGCCGGAATCAGCACACTTATAGCACGACTGGTGTGCCCCGCAATTCTCTTGCCGCTTTTCTTATTCGGCAAAGCAAATGCGGAATACGCAAAAGGCTTTTTTGAAAACAGATGCAGCAAAACTCAGCGACTTGAAGTGTTTCGCACATCTTACCCCATTTCCATGCAGATGTCTATGGAATCCGGTTCATTCTCCGTGGTGGGAGTGATGGCAGGGTGGATAGGCACGGTGGCTATGGCATCTTTTCAGATAATTGTGATTGTGGGGACGCTCGGCTTCTGTATTTATTACAGTTTTGGAGCAGCAATTGCCGCACTTGTGGGCAATGCTCGCGGACTTGACGACACAAAACAGATGAAAAGCATTGCTGCCGCCGGCTATCACATAATCCTTGTCCTTGCAGTTATCTCATCGCTGATTTTTTACTTGCTGGGACCTCAACTCATATCTATTTTTACCACGGATAAAGTGGTGATAACCACCACAATAACACTCATTTTGCCACTTCTGCTATATCAACTTGGCGACGCCACGCAAATCACCTTTGCAGGAGCACTCCGCGGCACGGGAAACGTGATGCCTATGCTCCGGATAGCATTTGTGAGTTATGTGGTGATAGGTATTCCGGCATCATTCCTCCTGGCATTCACGGCAAGCATGGGAATCTTCGGACTGATTTTAAGTTTCTCCGCATCACTTTTTCCCGCAGGAATAGGTTTTGCGTACTATTTTTATAAGAGCCTGTCTCATAAGAAATAACAAACAAAAACGCATATATATCATGGAGTCAATAATTCGTCTTTACAAAATAGGTTACGGCCCGTCCAGCAGTCACACTATGGGACCGCGAAAAGCAGCGGAAAACTTTGCCCGTCGCCATAGCGATGCCGCACGTTTTGAAGTCACACTTTACGGCTCACTTGCCGCAACAGGTAAAGGGCACCTCACGGATAAGGCGATTCTTGACATTCTCACACCCATCGCACCTGCGGAAATAGTATGGAAACCGGAAATATTCCTCCCGTTTCACCCAAACGGTATGACATTCAAGTCCTACGACCATGGTGGCACGGAAACAGACTCGGAAACAGTGTTCTCCATAGGCGGCGGTGACATCTGCCACGAGGGTGAAAGACTGAGCGAGGCAAACGATGTGTATTCCATGAACACTATAAAGGAAATACTCGAATGGTGCGAAAAAACCGGTCGCTCATACTGGGAATACGTGGATATGTGTGAAGGCTCTGCCGTATGGGACTATCTCCACGAAGTGTGGGAAACGATGAAAGCGGCAGTGGTAAGAGGAATTGAGGCGGAAGGAGTGCTTCCCGGCGGACTTGGAGTAAGACGCAAAGCGGTGACATACTACGTTCACGCAGCCGGCTACAACAGCAACCTCAAATCACGAGGACTTGTCTATGCCTATGCCCTCGCCGTGAGCGAAGAAAACGCTTCCGGTGGAAAAATAGTAACCGCACCCACTTGTGGCTCATGCGGTATTGTGCCCGCAGTGCTGTATCACCTCCACACCTCAAAAAATTTTACGGAAAAAAGAATACTCCGTGCACTTGCCACAGCCGGAATATTCGGCAACGTTGTGAAAACAAATGCCTCCGTTTCCGGTGCGGAAGTAGGCTGCCAGGGAGAAGTGGGAGTTGCATGTGCTATGGCTGCCGCTGCGGCAAGTCAGCTCTTTGGAGGCTCACCGGCTCAGATTGAATACTCTGCGGAAATGGGACTTGAGCACCACCTCGGACTCACCTGCGACCCCGTATGCGGACTTGTCCAAATCCCATGTATCGAAC
>SAMEA3663271__coassemble_266_pt1 | contig 21194 bp, 11 predicted proteins | sample SAMEA3663271__metabat2_low_PE_018 | metagenome-assembled genome bin SAMEA3663271 (sample SAMEA3663271) | pig gut metagenome | biome: pig gut; feature: pig-associated habitat; material: faeces | place: China | collected 2013
CAAGTATTCATTCACGGTTGTTTTCACAATATTGCATTTGAAAAGAATCTACAATCTTTTGCAATACAAATATTCATACTTATTATTCCTCCGGTGTTTGTCTTGCAATCTGGTCACGAGAAAGTTGCAATTTTCTTTCCAGCATTTCCAGTTTTACAGACAGTTCACGCGACTGCACAATACTTTGTGAAAACTCGTAAGCATCAGCAATAGCGGCAATTTGTGCCGGTGACATTTGTATGCTGTGTTTCTTTGTTCCATTAAAAGTGAGTTTACCTATTTCTCCACGATTTTCAGCAGCAAATTTGCCGATAGTGTCGCATTGAGCCATAAGGTATGTGACAAGTTCCGAACCTTCTATTGCAAAATTTGCATCAGAGCCGCGAGGAACGTCTGCCGTAGTTGCACTTTTGCCGCCAATGGTAATAGTGACTGAAGTGTGGCGAATACTGTTTCCTTTGAGCGAAGACACAACGTAAAACTGCCCTATCTCGTCAACACGAGCCTGAATACCGGTAGTGTTCACAAAGTCTTGTTTATAAGCGGTTTTAGCCACATAGTATGGCTCTACAAGTTGAGGGTCATTTATCAGCTTCATTTTCTGCAGCAGTGAGTTATGACGGTCTGCGTACCAAGCCATAAGACTGTCTGTGGTAGTGATTTCAGTTTGAGTGTCACATTCTATCACGCGAGTCATAAGCAAATTCGCCTGTTTTCTCACTGCTGTTTCAGTTTTATAAGCGGAGTTTATGCTGTCTATCAGCGTTTTGGCAAGAACCGTATTTTTTGCTTGCAAAGCAGATTCCGCCTGACTTAAGAGGTCTTCCGCATTAACCTGCGATTCTGATTTTCCGCAAGCGGAAAAAAGCACAAAAAGGGCTATGACAGAAAAATATAAATTATGCTTCATCTTGAGAGTTATTTTTTCCTTCACGAGTAATTTTGTACACGCCTTTCACTTCTCCGAGTTTACGGATAAGTTGCGGCAATTTTTCTTTATCTGTAGAAAGCAAACCGAGAGTCCCCATAAACGTACCACCGAGGGAGTTTATAGCCACACTGCGAAGAGTGGCGGTTTTAGACTTATTTATTATAGAACTGAGTTGCTGCACCACACCTCTGTCGTCACGTCCCGTAACACGCAAAACAACGGATTCCATACTGCTGTCCGTACCTTTCCATTTTACCTTAATGATACGATACTCAAAGCGACTTTTCAGGTGCTCCGCATTCGGGCAGTCGTCACGGTGAATTTTTATAGAGCCTTCAGAGGACACAAAACCGAAAACCTTATCACCGAAAATAGGATTGCAGCACTTGGCAAGCGTATATTTAACTCCTTTCACGGTTCCGTCGCCAATCTCAAAAACTTCACTGTTTTTACCCTTGTCACGTTCAAAAAGTTCGTCATCTTTCTTAACGAGTACGAAAGCATCTGCCGGTGCCACACCTTCCTGCTGAGTTCCTTCGGCAGTGAGTGAAATATATGTATCCAGCACGCGGTTTATGTCGAGTGACTCATTGTAAATAGCTACATAAAAGTCTGTTACAGTTTTATATCCGAGTTTTTTGATTAGTCTCATCAACGGGCCTTCTTCCACCTCTATTTTGCGGTTTTTGAAGCGTCGATAGAGCATTTCTTTTGCAATTTCCGCCGTACGATTCTCCTCATCTTTTACGGACTGACGAATCTTGTTTCTTGCTTTGGAAGTGATAGCGAAGGATAGCCAATCAACTTTTGGCTGCTGATTGTTTGATGTGATAATTTCCACTGTGTCACCGCTCTGCAGTACATAGTTCAGCTTTTTGTTCTTGCCGTCAACTTTCGCTCCGGTGCATTTACACCCGAGGTTTGAGTGAATATGGAACGCAAAATCCACAATCGTGGCACCTTGTGGCAATTTATAGAGGTCTCCTTTAGGCGTAAACACGAAAACTTCCTTGGAATAAATGTCCATTTTGAAGTTACGAATAAGCTCAAAAGGTCCTGTTTTTGCTGCTTCCAGAATATCACGAATATTATTTATCCAAGCATCAAGGTTATTTTCACTTTGAATACCCTTATATCTCCAGTGTGCGGCAAGACCCTTTTCCGCAATCAAATCCATACGTCGCGTGCGTATCTGCACCTCCACCCAACGGCTATCTGAACCATAAACCGTGATATGGAGCGACTCATACCCATTGCTCTTAGGTTTTGTCACCCAGTCTTTAAGTCGGTCAAGGTTAGGCAGATACATATCCGTAACGATGGAATATGCCAGCCAACAGTCACGAACCTCTGCCGTGTGGTCTTCATCGGAATCAATAATGATACGGATAGCAAAAAGGTCATAAATCTTATCAATGTCGTTACTCTGCTTTTGCATCTTGTTCCAAATGGAATAGATAGACTTTGTGCGACCTTTGATATCGAATTTGAGTCCTGATTCTTGCAGTTTTTTCTTTAGCGGTGCTATAAAATTTGCTATATACTCCTCACGTTCAGCCTTTTTCTCTGCCAACTGGCTTGCAATGGAAGAATACACCTCACGATTAGTGTATTTGAGCGACATATCTTCCAATTCGCTCTTTATGGCATAAAGTCCGAGACGATGTGCAAGGGGTGCATAAAGGTAGTTTGACTCATAAGCCACGTCTTGCACAAAAGAAGCATTCGGGTGGTGATTTATGCGATGCATAAGCACAAGACGGTCCACAATCATTATGATAATGACGCGTATATCATCTGCGAAAGTCATCAGCAGACGGCGGAAATTATCACTTTCCACTGCTTGACGGTGACTATAGAGCGAGGTGATTTTTATAAGTCCCTTTACGAGTTTTGCAACGTCCTCGCCCCATTCCTCCTGAAGTTTTTCAAGTGAAAAATGGTTTGATGCCACAGCCGGAGTGAGCAGGATAGCGAGTATCATATTACGGTCCGGACTAAGTTTCTCTGCGAGGGTGGTGGCTGTGGTCATAGCATGAATAAGCGGGTTTATGCCATATCTGTCACGTTTGTAAAATCCCTCGTTTATGCTACTGCGGATACTGCGAGCCACACTACGCAAGTCGCCCGGCTCACCTATCTCATGTGAAAGGCGTGCAAGCCTGCGGAACATTTCGCAAAATATCCGGCTTTCTTCATCAGTAAAATACGTTTCTGCCATCTCTTTTACCAATTAAATAGCCAAAGTTAGGGAAAAATATCGGGATTATACTTGCTTTTGATGATTTTTTTCATTTTTCAGCAATATTTTGCTAAAAATGGGATAATAGAATCAATTAGGCATATTGGATTTATTAGACTAATTAAGTTGATTAGTCTGATTCCCTCTTATTAGCAAAAGAGCGACCCCTAAAGAGGTCGCTCTTTATGATTTATATGTATCTAATAGAAATTAGCGGATAATTTCTTTAGTTACTTTGTTACCACGTTTAACGATGAAGAGACCGTTTTGCGGGTTTTCAACTTGTACACCCTGGAGGTTGTAGTAAACAGCTGGAGCAGAAGCATCAGCTTCAATAGCCTTAACACCTGAAGTTTTACCTACAGTGAGAGTTTTGTTTACAACATCAAGAGTAAATTTGTAGATATAGTCAAATTTATTTACGCCATCAACTTCGTAAGCCTCAAGTTTCCAAGAGTATGCAGAACCTTTCTGGATAGAAACGTTAGCTTGACCTTCAATTGCTTCATTTTCAGTTTCAGCACCGATACGGTCGTATGCTTCAGCAGTTTGCCAAGAACCTGCAGCAGTGATGAATGAGATGTAAGCAGTGTTATTGTCCTTAGCAGACTCTACAAGAGTAACGTTATCTATTTCATAAACGCCATTACCTTTGTAAGTAAGTTCAGCAGCCGTGTTTGCAGGATCCCAAGAAGCTCCAGTCAGGTTACCTACGAGGTAAACATGCGGATAGTAGAGACCATAAACTTGACCTTGAATGAGTTGGAGGTCTGCTGTCTTAGCACCTTCACCATTGTTGAAGATGATATTTTCGTATGCTTCATCAAAACCGGAATATTTGTAGTTGCCACTGGTTGCCTTTTCTGTAATTTCTACACCGGGCCATGCTGCATTGTTTCCATCAGCATTCCAGCAGTAAGCATAAACTTTTTTCCAACCTGCTTCTGTATTGTCAAAGTAAACAACAGGTTTTGTTGAGAATGTAGCAAAATTAATTGCCAAACCCGGACATCCACTGACAATATTTACAGTTTGCTCGTCAACTACTTCAATAGAGTAACCGCATTGACCTGAACCTGCAACTACATTTGGAAAATTAGTTTTTCCCATAACAACACCGTCAGAAACACGGATTACTTGGAAATTATTAGTATGGCTGGCAGGGTTCGTAGGGATAACTACGTATGCTTCACCTGCAAGATTAAAGTAAGCAAGACCAGATGTTGAAAATGAGTTCCCTTTTAAGAGCGTACCAAACTCACCTACTTCATTAATATATTGCACTAAACCATTATTTCCACGTTTACGCTGAACAAAGCTGTCCTGAATCTTAACGCCTGATTGAATAGCAGCCATTGCTTCAGTCATATTGCTGTAAATAGGTTGTGCAACTGTCATGTTATCACCACCAAGTGTTGAAACAGAAGATATTGCATTCAAAGTACCGTCTTCCGGGTTTAGGATAGAGTAATCACCTTTAGCACCATTCTGGAAGAATGCAGTGTAAGTATATGGATTAGCAGCATTTCCCACAACGTACATAATCGCACCATCTTCGCTCATTACGTCACCGATAACTTGACCGAAAACTTCATAGCGGAAATCAGGAATTGCATCTTCAAATCCTATTTGGTCAACTGCTGCCGCCGGGCTGAAATCCACAACGTCCGGAAGTTCTACGTAAGTTCCATCATCTTGGAGGTCAAAAATAATGTAATGGTTGGAAGTGGTACTTGCATGGAAAGGATTTGCCGGCTTAGCAAGAATATTTCCTGCTTGGTCAAATGCAATTGCAACACCTAAAAGATTGTCACTTTTCACAACTTGAGTTTTGTTACCAGCTTTGTCAACACAATAGATAGCTTTGTCAACGTTGTCAACGAAATAAACTTTTCCGCCATAGACTGCTGCATAACGAGCTGTTGATGTAACATTTAGATTCCATTGGTCTTCAAGTACAGGCGTACCTGCAAAAGCAGTACCTGCAGTCATAAGAGCAGATACAAGAGCAAGATTGCGTAATTGTTTTTTCATGTTAATAATTTTTATGTTAATAAAAAATTTGGATATCCTATAAGGTATTAGCTAAAAAAAATTTATTAAGGATATTAGCTACAATTATTATTATCGCCCAAAGGTACTACGTTTTTGCGGAATTACAAAATTATTTTATATTTTTTTGCAATTTGCATAAAAAACAGCATTTTTGCGGCTGAAATATGCAAAAAGCAAAGTCATATACAACTTAAAACAACAAAAGGCGACAAATGTCGCCCTTTGTGAAATATGTGGATTAAAACTATTATCTTACAACAACCTTAAATGTTTTGCCATCAACCTTTACGATGTAAAGACCGGCAGGAACATTAAGAGAACTGATATGCTGACCGGAAATGTTATAAACGCTGCAGTTTTCGTATTCACCGCTGATAACAATTTCGCCATCACCACCTGTAACAGTAACTTTGTTGCCACCAACTTCGTCTGCAATAACGTCCTCAACACCGGCAATATTTGTAGTACCGATAACAACATACGAGTTTGCAGGTACACTCATAGTCACTGTGCCGGAACCATAAGTAAGGACAGTATTAACACCTTGAGATTTTGAGAGAACCACACTATTGCTGCCGCTTATCAAAGAAACGTTCGCAGTGATGGATTTGCTACCGCTAAGTGCAGGGTTGATAAGCACTGCAATTTCCTGGCTGCCATAGTGGAGAACGATATTTCTTGCAGAAGTCGTATTGTCTGCAAAACCGCTGCGAACATAGTATGTAGTTTCGCGAGAATCCAGGTTTGCATTGCAGAAGGTCAAAGTTGCTTGTACGGATACCCACAAGTTCGCAGTAGTTCTGGTAGAGAGCTGCACGGTAAGTGTTATTGAGGTAATCCCAGAGAACACGTTTTGGAGAGGTATCGTTGCCTGAACTGTTTTTAGTGGTTTGGTCTGCACCAACTTCAGCGAACTGCCAAATCATCTTCGGGCCCGGAGTCATAAGCATAGTAGCAGCGATAGAACCGAGACGACGAGTGAGGAAATCCAATTTATTTTTGAGTGTAGCGTGAGTAGAACCGGTGTAACCTATACGTTCTTCGTCGTGGCTTTCAGCGTATGAAACAGTAGAGAACTGAGTGCGATTCCAGTACGGAGAGAAGAAACCGGACATAGTGGAAGAGTTTCCTGAGCCGGCAGCCTTAGCGTAGTTACCGCAGTCACCGTTGATATTGCTCCAGTTGAGCTGACCGTCTGCAGCCATTTCGTTTTCTTCCCGGTCACCTGCAAGGTTTTCGTTGATATGAATACCATTAGGCTTGATAGCTTTGATAGCAGCGTGGAGTTTTTTCATACGTGCAACACGAGAGCTATTGTAAGAGTCTGTACCGCTTCCATAACTATTGTTGTCACCGAGTCCTTTCACGAGGTCAAAACGGAAACCATCAACGTTGTAAGCAGTCATCCAGTATGTGATAGCATCAACCCACTGCTGCTGAACGAGTGGATTATCCTGATTCCAGTCGTTAAGTACGCTGTAAGCATGAGGAGCATTTTCGTTGTAGAATGGGTTTGAAGCAATAGGATACATCTGATACCATGGGTGGAGACCATCGCTCTGGTTGAACACGATATCCAATACTACGGCAACACCGTTTCTATGGCAAGTTTCCACGAAGTCCTTAAATTCCTTCGGAGAACCGTAAATTTTGTCCGGAGCCATATAGAAGTTTGTGTTGTAACCCCAAGAGTTGTTGCCATTGAATTCCATGATAGGCATAAGTTCAATACAGTTCACGCCCATTTTGAAGATGTGGTCCAGGCGTTCCATAGCGAGAGCGAGAGTACCGGAAGCGGAACCTGTGCCATCTGCATTGTTTTCACCTGTGAAGTCACGGAGAAGCATTTCATAAATAATGAGGTTCTTGTGGTCAGGAATAGTGAAGTTGCTGAATTTGTAGTCATCAATATTGCCTTGATATACAGCGAGCATCACGTCGTCAAACTTGTCGTAAGGATAAACCGGTTTGTCCGGATAAACATCGGAAGGCATCCATTTGTCGTTGTATGGGTCAAGAACGAGGTGAGCGTAAGGGTCACCAACTTTTGTAACACCGTCCACGAGGTAATAATACGGATAAGCGGTAGTATTGTCAAGACCAGAAACGGTAGTCCAGAAATAGCGGTAACCTTTGTAGTCTTGATAGCTCATCACGTTTTTATCAAGTGTTTCGTAGTTGTCCCAAGAAGGGATAAGGATAACGGAAGACTTGTTTGGAGCAGCGAGACAGAAAGTAACTGTTCCGTCTGCATTTTTCACAGCACCCATTTTAGGCACCCCGCCCGGATAGTTTGCTTGTGGAGACGGGTTCGGGTAAGCAACAGTGACGGATTTTGTGAGTGTAGTGGTGCCGTTAGTAGCTTTAGCTTCCACTTTATAGTAACCGCGGTTGCTGAAAGTATAAGCTTTTTTGAGTTCCATAGCACTGCTTGCGGAAGCCACCTGAGTACCATCAACAGAAAGCGTGATGTTTGCATTCTGAGAAGTGTTTACTGTGAAGTTGATAGTTGTAGCACCGCTTATAACGTATGATGTAGCGTCGGAATTAAGTGCGAGCTGGAAGCCGCTTTCTTGAACGTCAACAAAGATATCCTTAGTTTGAACATCACCGGCAGCAGTACGAGCGATAAAGCAAAGTTTAAGGATTTTTTCGCCGGAAGGCACACCGTAGAAAGTGCGGATATTGCCTACTTTAAAAGTGTAAGTGTTTTTAGAAACGTAAGTAAGCTTGTTGGTGGAATTGTTTGTACCCCAATCGGTAACAACGTATTTCCAACCGCCATTGCTCTTGTCTGTAACTACACCGGTGTGAACATAAAGGGCAGTAGAAGAAGGAAGGTTTTGTAGTCCTGTCACTCCACACTGGTCCGCATGGAACGTGAGCACAACATTCTGACTTTCTTCCTGCAAAATAGCCGGTGAAGTGGTAATCACCTGAGCATTACTAAATGAGGCGAAAAACATCGCCATCATGAAGAGAGTAATAAGTTTTCTCATGTTTGGTTTATGATATGAAAAATGTTAATAATTTGATATAGATTTCGGTAAAAAAATTTTGCTTACACTTAAGCAATTTAAGGTAATTTCCGCAAAGTTACGCTATTTTTTTTGATATTCAAAGAATTTTGCCAATTTTCATTTTTATCTGGAAAATTTCGGAGCAGTGAAGAATAGTCCGAAAGAGACACCTACGTTCCATTTGTTTCCTTCAGACTGCAAATAATTACCATAAAGACTGATAGAAGCAAAAGGTAGCGTATAGACAGCAGCCATTTCGCCGAAAAATGTGGGGTCTGCAAACCAGTCTCCATAACGTGGAGTGCCGTCCGGACAAGGTTTTATCCTACGCATAGGGAGGAAGCAACGGAGAGTGGTGCGTACTTGCAGAGCGTCTGTAATTTTCACTACCGGGGTAAAGCCGGCAGCCACGTACGAGAGAGCATTAAGCCTGTAGTTCAGATTGTTAAACTGCGATGGCGTGGGGACATATCGTTCTGCCGTCATTATTGTTTGGTTGTAAGTGGATAGCAGTTTACGCGATGATGCGAGTAGTTCATATTCCGTGCCGAGTGCAAACCAATTACCGAGCGGTGCATAATACCGTATTTTGTGATAAACATAGCCATAAAGCAAGTCGTCACGTTCTTTATTTCCGCTATACGCCTGAGGGAAATAGTGATAATTTCCATTCAGTGCCGCAGCAGAAATCACTTGTTCAAGACCTGATGTGGGGTAAAGATTATTGTTGAGCGAATTGTATTGATACGAAAGGCGTACCTGCCAAAGATTGTAAATAGACGTATCCTCAATTTTCTTGGACATACCGGATAAAAAATCCGGCAAATAAGAATAATCCATGTGCCCGAAACCTAAACTGAGGTCAATGAGTGAACGGCGAGTTAACGCACGGCTATAATGCAGTCTGCCAAATATTTCCGTATCATTCAGTGCGGCTTTAGAGTCCGTTTCGTAAAAATACTGCGTACCATTGTGGCTGGAAGTGCGTGAAATAACGGCTTCCGCAAAAAATGAAGAAGGAGTGGAGTACGGCAAGAACAGCCGCCCTGTGGCTTCCGCAGCAAAATAGTTTTTTCCCACCCAAGCGTTAATCCCGGCATCTAAGGAATATTGGTCCAGAGATTTATATCTGGCACTGGCATATATCATGGAACCCGCAGCAGAAGTGAGCCAACCACCAAAACCGATATTTAGGTTATCTTTCACGTCTGCTTTAAGTTTAAGGTCAAAAAATCCGGTTTTTGGGTCATATTGTGCCTTAGGAATAAAATTTCGCAGTTTTCCTCCCGTTATAGCACGGTAATATTCTTCTTTTGCGTGAATCAGCCCGAAAGTATCTTTAACGTTTGCATCAAAAGTGCTGCAAAGATATTTGTTTTGCGATTTTGTGCCACCTGTCACTTCCACACTTTGGAATACAATTTGAGGTGTTTTCGCCTTAAAATCCGAGCGTTTCTTTTCTCGCATTTCGCTTGGCATACGTCGTGTGATTACGGTTTTCAAAGAATCTATGTATTCCATAGTTCGGTTGTAGCCAATGTCGTAGATTTCCTTTGCTTTGGGAAAATCCAGCAATCCGTAACCGGTAAGGTCCACATGGATATAAACGCCGTCTTCCGGTTTCATAGGCTCGTTTCTGTCCTGAATAATCATATCTTCCAATTGGGTGATAAGGTCCGTGGGTTTCACTTCCGGTTCAGGGATAGCCACATCAATACCTATAATTACAGAAGGCTTGAACTCGGATTTCATCACGTCTGTAGGAAAATTGTCGTAAATACCTCCGTCATAGAGGATTCTGCCGTCAATCTCTATAGGGTGAAACACCACGGGAAAAGTCATGGAAGCACGGATAGCATCGCCAAGGTCACCTTTTTTGCACACCACCATTTTCTTTGCACTCACATCAGATGCTACACAGCGGAAGGGCACAAAAAGTTTGTCAAAATCACCTCCACACTGTGCTGTATAACCGGAAAAAAGTTCCATAAAGGCAAAATTCATAGGTAGTGGAGAAATAAGGCTGGCAGGGAGAATAGACGAAGTCTTTGTGGAGTCGCCCGGCGAAATTGCAATGTTGAACATAGCCGGACGCGGCTTTTCCTTGAAGAAATAGTAGGTAAGTTTCTCGTCTATTTGTCCTGTGGACCAGTCTGAGAACTCTTTGGACTGCAAAAGTGCCATCATTTCCTCTGCAGTAAAACCGGCTGCATAAAGTCCACCCACAATTGCTCCCATAGAAGTACCTGCAACATAGTCGATAGGTATATCATTCTCTTCCAAGGCTTTAATCACACCTATATGTGCTATACCCTTAGCACCGCCACCACTAAGCACCAAGCCAACTGTTTGACGTGCGGAAAACGAAAAGCATACAAATGCAAATAATATAGTAAAAACGTATCTCATCATGATTATATAAGGTCTTCTTTAATGTCTGAAGTAAATTTCTCCGCAAAAAGGCGTGCGGCGTATGTTTCCGGAGTAAAAATGCAACTGATATCCATTGCTTTAAGCACGGCACGATGCACACTATCCAAAGCACGAGCATAGATTCTCTGAACCTTTAGCTGCTTGAGAGCAGCCACGGAACGCAAACTCTGCTCCATACTCTGTCCCACAGCCACGATAGCGGTATCTATCTCGTCAAGAGGTAGTTCGGCAAGCGATTCCGACTGAGTTGCGTCCATAATATATGCTATGGAAATACGGTCCTTGACGGCATCAATGCGGTATTCATTTGTATCCACGCCTATCACATCGTGTCCCATATCAGTAAGTTGTTCGGCAAGGGTGCGTCCCACATTGCCAAGCCCTATAATCAAGTATTTCATATTCTGTTTAGTTTATAATTACGTTATCTTTTGGTAATCTGTACTTCGGAGCATCAGCCTGGCGGAAAATACTCGTTATCACAGTAAGCAACCCCACACGTCCCACAAACATCAGTATAGTTATCAGCACTTTAGAAGTCATGCAGAGTGATGCGGTAATGCCGAGCGAGGAACCAACGGTGCTGATAGCGGAGATAGTCTCAAAAAGCAATGCTTTAGGCGACAAATGCGGCTCAATCACCACAAGGGTGACAAAAGTGGCAGTGATTACTATCAATGAACCGAAAATTGTGGCAAGTGCCCTGCGGACGGATTCTGGTGAAATCTCGCGGTTAAACATCGTAACTGATTCACGACCGCGGATTACGGCAATAAAATTCGCTATTGCCACAGCGATCGTATTCACTTTGATACCACCGGCTGTGGATTGCGATGCACCACCTATCCACATCAAAATCGTGTATGCCATGAGTGAGAGTAGCGAGAGTGATGCCAGATTTATGCTGCTGAAACCGGCAGTACGAGGTGCCACGGCATTAAAAATGGAATGTATGGTCTTATCCACTACGTCCATATCTCTAAATGCAAAATTCCATTCAAGCATTCCAAGCACTATGGAGCCGACTATGATGAGGAAAAGCGTGGCAGACAGCACTATTTTTGTGTTGATATTGGTCAAGTGATTGTATCTCGGAATGGAGTTGTCACGCAGGATAAGGCGGTGAAAAGTACGCTTAACATTGTAAAAAAGCACATTCTTCAAATTTACGAGTATAGGAAAACCAATACCACCAAGAATTATGAGCAAAGTGAGACACACAAAGAGAAGCCTGTGACCATGTGCAGCAAAATTTCCGAGAGTTTCCGCATGATTTGATATTCCCGCATTGCAAAAGGCAGACACGGAATGGAACACACAGAAAAATATTTCATCTGAAAGACTATTTCCAAAAGTTCCGTGAATATCAAGCCATATCACTGCCGCACCCACCAGTTCTATCACAAATGTGAAACTGAGGATATACAAGAGTGTGGAAATGAGTGAACTAAAACTACCTGAACCGACCATATCCCGGAGAGCAAAACGGTTTTGCAGGCTGCTGTTGCCCATAAAAAAGACAGCAAAAAAACTCGTAATAGTCATCACTCCCAAACCGCCAATCTGGATAAGCAACATAATAATTATCTGTCCCTCAACGGAAAAGGTTGTTGCCACATCTATCGTGGTAAGTCCCGTTACACAGACGGCACTTGTTGACATAAACAGAGCATCAACAATTTTTATGCTCTGTCCCTCAGCAAGAGAGCGAGGCAACATAAGCAGGATTGCCCCTACAAAAATCACTATCAGAAATGCTACGGCAAGGAGCATAGCCGGGTTTGTGTTTTGACTGATAAATTCCACTATCGCTTTGGAAATATTCAGCACGGACAATACTCCAAGCAGACTGATTATAAAATACTTATGACTAAAAAGCCACCAAAGCCACGAGAATAGCGGATTATCTCCCAAACCGGGAAAAATCTTCGGCAAAGCAGAAAGCAACAAGCAAATGCCAATCAGAGTAGTAATAAACATGGCTTTACGCCGAATTTCCAACCACTGAAGCAACAGTCTGCCAAAGAAATCCAGAAAAAAGCACCACCATGCAAATTTATAAACATCGTAAATAAGCCTTGTTTCAGACTCCGTAAGCGTAAAGCCGTAGTCAATTACTATCGCACCAAAAAGCAATACGGACACGGCAAGGAGGATACTCCTCACCACGGCATCAATGCGTTTTGTTACCTTGCGAGTTAATATTTTTGAGAATGATATTTTCATTTTAATTGCAAAAATAGTCAATATCAATGAAATTGCTATTACATTTTATATACATTTTAGCACAAAAAAGGAAATATTTATTAACTTTGCAGATATTTAGAATAATTCAGATTTTTTGATCATCTTACAAATGGGAAAATACAATGACCTTAGTCTTATTGACCAAGATGTAATAAAGATATACGAGAAAAGGTTCCGTAAACATTTTTCTCTACCGGCACTTTCACTTTATGGTACAAATGAAAACTTCACATACGGTGAATTTGCTGCAGAAATAGCAAAATTTCATTTGCTATTCCGCAAAGCAGGGATAAAAAAAGGAGACAAAATTGCTCTCCTTGGCAAAAATACGCCTAAATGGATTACGGTATTTTTCAGCTCACTGACATACGGCAGCATAATTGTCCCTATCCTCAGCGACTTCAATCCGCAAGATGCCACACACATCATAAATCACTCCGATGCAAAAATTCTTTTCGTGCATAATTCCATTTACGATGCAATAGAGTTTGGAGACTTGATAAACATTCAGGCTGTATTCTCGCTTGAAGACTATTCTCTGCTCGACAAAAAAGAAGGTGCTTTCGGCGGTACAAATCCGTTTGACAATCTTGATGCCGATTTCCACAAAGAATACCCCGGAGGGTTTACTGAAACAGACATCAAATACGAATCTTGCAACAAGCACGAAATTGCTCTGATAAACTATACTTCCGGCACAACAGGTTTCTCCAAAGGTGTAATGCTCACATACGATAACCTTGCCGGAAATATTGTTTTTGGTATGAACGAGGAGCTTTACCACGCAGGGCAAAACTGCCTCTCATTCTTACCACTCGCCCACGCTTACGGCTGTGCCTTTGATATGCTCGTGCCACTTGCAGAGGGTGCTCACCTCACAATTTTCGGCAAAACTCCGGCACCGAAACTGCTGCTGAAAGCAATGGCAGAAATCCGTCCTAATCTTATTATCAGTGTTCCTCTGATTTTGGAAAAGGTTTATCGCAAGCAGATTGTGCCGATGATTACTAAGAAACCTATCCGTTGGGTGCTCGCAATTCCTTATTTGGACCAAGTGGTGTACTCAAAAATCCGCAATAAACTTGTAGAAGCATTCGGTGGTCAGTTTGAAGAAATAATTATTGGAGGTGCACCTATGAATGCGGAAGTGGAAGCATTTCTCCACAAGATAAAATTCCCGTTCACAGTGGGCTACGGTATGACAGAATGTGCTCCGCTTATCAGCTACACTCATTATAAAGATTTTATTCCAACGTCTTGCGGTCGCACTCTGCCGGGTATTATGGAAAGTAAGATAGACAGTCCGGACCCGGAAAATATCCCCGGTGAAATCTGCGTACGCGGACAAAATGTGATGAGAGGCTACTACAAAAATGAAAAAGCAACGGCTTCCGTGATAGACTCGGAAGGTTGGCTTCACACCGGTGATATGGGTATCCGCACTCCCGATGGCACATTATTTATAAAGGGTCGCTCAAAGACCATGATTCTCAGTGCCAGCGGACAAAACATCTACCCGGAAGAAATAGAGGCAAAGCTGAACAATATGCCATTTGTTTCAGAAAGCCTTGTAATTCAGCGAGGTGGCGGACTTATAGCCCTTGTTTATCCTGATGCTGAAGAAGTGGATAACGCAGGACTGAGTGACGAGGAATTTCTTTCCAAAATGGAAGAAAACCGCAAGGAACTGAATAAGATTGTGGCAGCTTACGAGCAAATTTCCTCCATAAAAATTATGGCGGAAGAGTTTGAAAAAACGCCTAAAAAATCCATTAAACGATTCCTATACTACGACGTTCAGTAATAAGCCCGCAAAACGTTTTGCTGTCATTGAACACGCTTGCTTTTTTAAGACTCTTTATTGCGGACTTGCTAAAAGAATAATCTGCAAATGAGAATCATCGTTGCTACGGACAAATTCAAAGGTACGCTAACTGCTGCCGAGGCTTGCGAAATAATTGCCAAAAGTCTCCAAAAATGCTACGCAGATGCGGAAATTATCTCTTGTCCTATGGCAGACGGCGGCGAAGGCACCGCTGCGGTTATTGCTGCAATGTGCGGCATGAAGCAACGGGCAATTCACTGTCAAAATGCTAAATTTGAAGACATTACTGCAGAATACTTTGTGAGCGATGACGGCAAAAATGCAATTATAGACAGTTCTGCAGTGATAGGTTTGCAAAAATTGCTTTCCGCTCCAAAACCTATGCGTTCCTCAAGTTTTCCGCTTGGCAAAGTTGTGAAAAATATTTTGCAACCAGCTAAGAATCTGACACTTTGCATAGGTGGCACTGCCACTGTGGATTGTGGAATGGGGTTTCTGCAAGGTCTCGGTTGTGATTTTTTTGTCGGGAGCACTCCCCTCACCTCGCCTGTCACACCGGAAGATATAAGGGAAATTACCAAAATATGTGTGCCTGCAAATTTGCTAAATAGCAATCTTACATTCCTCAGCGATGTTGATGTGCCTCTAATTTCCGATGACGGCTACAATATGCTTCTATTTGCACCGCAAAAAGGTGTGCTCTGCAACGAAATGGCTGTATTGGAACAGAATATACGTCATTTAATGTCTGCCGAATGGAATATCACACCAAACTTCTGTTGCAACTATGGCGGAGCTGCCGGAGGACTGGGGTTTGCACTGAACGGCATACTGAATACAGACGGCAAACTTGGAGCAAGTGATGTGATAGACAAATATGACTTTTTCTCACCCCTACCGGACTTGATAATCACTGGAGAAGGTCGCTTTGACCGCCAATCTACTCAAGGCAAAGTGGTGGGAACAATAATAGAGCGAGCAGCAAGAGCCGGAGTCAAAGCAATAGTCTTGGCAGGCAGTGTGGAAGCAGGCTGCGAAGCGGATTTTGTGATAAACGCCTCACAATTTTTCCCAAATCAACTCCTAAACAAAGATATAGCGGCAAAACGCCTTTCAGAAGGGGCAAAACAAATATAACATATAAAAATTACAAAAGTGAAAAGATTTGGCGTATAGGTCAAAACGAGTGAAAAATCTCTTGCTGAAAAAGGATTGATACTTTATGTGAATGGAGAGCATCAAGTATATGATAGATTTTTCGGTATTTGGTTTGCTGCCATATAAAAAGAACCAATATTTCACTTTACATCAATAGCTTATTATCAAAAAACCAAAAAGGCTGCCGGAGCAGCCTTTTTATATATGTGCAGAAAAACCAATCTGTTATTTAACAATTATCTTGTAGCCTTTTCCGTCTGCCACAATCACATAAATGCCATTTGAAACATTTGCAGAAGATTTGTCTGATACAATTCTGCCGGAGATATCATAAATCTTTACGGATTTTGCACCACGCACGTCAATAGTGCCGTTTTCCGCAGAAATGGAGACATTATCACCATCATTTTCAACACTTTGCACGCCTGCTTCAAAATACGGATAGTGAACATAGAGAGATTTGAGATTCATAGTATGTGAACCTGCGTCTGCAGCACCAAGGTAGAAATATATGCAAGACAATTTTATCGGATAAGTATGTACATTATCCACTCCACCTATTGCAGAGAAATCAAACTTGATTCTGTGGTCCTTGTTTGCCTCAAAATTACCCTCCTCCGGAGTTATGACTTGCTGAGCCTTTCCGCTATTACCCGTAACGTCAAGACGAACCTTAAGCACAGGTTGTGAACAGTTAAATACAAGTCCGAGAGTATCAGGCAAACTGTAGATATTCAGAGCCTTGGAAAGTGAGAGATACGGAGTTCTTGCCGTAGAAAAATTATAGCTAACAACACCGTCTTCACTCAAAACAGGGTTCTTGGCACCGGAAGAAGCAAGTTTCCAATTTTGCCAATCAAATGTAACATATTCTTTATCGCTGATTTCCACAGTGATATCAGCTTCATCTACGAAATCACTTACGGAGCATCTGAGTTTGGCAGTACCGTTTTTCACACCGGTGAGCTTGCCGTCTGCAATGGTTGCAACGGAAGAATCATCAATCACCCAGTCCAAATAGACAGGATTATAATAATATTTTTCGCCATTCACAGTAGCCGAAACAGGGATATCGGCAGTACGCTTGTCAATTAAGATTGCCGGGCTGTACTCCATAGCGATATCCGCAGGAAGGTTCACCATAATCACTTTTGCTTCAGCATCTCCGTAGCGAGCTTTGATAACACCGGCTTTAGCATTACCGCTTGCTGTGATAGTACCGTTTTCTGCAAAGCCGAGGTCTTCCGGAATTTCAAAAGTAACATCTTTCAAGTCTTGATTTATCAGTTCGCCATATTGGTTGTAGCCGAGGATAACCGGAGTGTATGAAGAATGTATAGGCATCTCAATACGGTGGTCGTCAAATGCTATTGAAGCAATTTGGTCATCGTCCGGTGCTACAGACATCACGAACATACCATTGTTCACTGCACGCGGACTTGCCTCAGTGGTCTTGTTTTGGATTTTGTAGTCCACCATCATCTGTGCAGAACCTCCGGCATCAAGATTTGAAACGTCTGTCACGTCCGGACAGAAATTTTTCAGAAGCTGACACATTCTTGAAGTGGTAGCACCCACGGAAGCACCGTAAATCGGGTGAGAAGACAAATCAATCACAAACATATATAGTTTTGTGCCTTCTGCGTTTGTACCTATACAGTTGCGGCTATAGATAGAAGCATTGTAAGAATCCACTGTGTTTCTATCTGTAAGTTCACCTCCACGCATCACGAGTCCATTACCCTCGATAGCCTGTACAAGGTGAGGTTTATCACCTGTGGACATTTTGTGCCAACCGCTGTTGATAACTATTTCATCACCAACCTGAAGATTCTCAAGGGATGCTTTCTTATTCCCGGTAGCACCAAGACAAGCATCAAAGTCGCCAAGGATAAGACGGTCCTGACCTTTGACGATTTTTTCCACGGTGAAATGCAAATCCTTGTTTGTAGCCCAAGTATTACCCGGAACAAATCTCAAGAAATAGTTATCCGTATTGTTAGCACCCTTTGCAGAGTGAGAGAGCCAATCGTTTTCAAACTCACGAACACGTCCGAAACCCTCGTTCCAGAGTACAATTTGGTCCGGAAGGTTACGACGATTGATGCAGACGAGTGTTTGGTCTTCAATTTTGTCACCTTTCACTACACCGCTCCAATATAGGTCGCCAATGAATGCCTTCCCGTTTTCATCAACACCGGCTACGGCAGAATAGTCCGCACCTTGCCAAACGTTAACAATCTCATTTGTGTTCACATACGTCACACCATTGCGGAGTGAAGCTCCGTAAGGCGACTGGAACATATAAGACTTATCTGTTTCATTGCTAAGTGGCCAACACCAGAAGTTACCGTTTTGTCCGCCCACGGGCTTGAGTCCGCGTTCACGCATACGTTTTGCATTAGCGTCAAGGCGTTCCACATAGCCAAGGGTATCGTTTCCCTGCACTCCCTCTGCACGAATATACGGATTAGTGAGGTCTGTTTCAAGGAGATAAGAATTGATAGGAATCTCGGGGATACGAATAACCGAGTATTTTACTCCCGGACCTACCTGACGATGCACAAGTGTGTCTGCCACATACGTTTTTCCATCGATGACTACATCTGCGGAAGATATCAAAGATGTAGCGGCAACTAATGACATTGAAAGTAATAGTTTTTTCATGTGGGTTATATTTGAATTTATGTTAGTTACTGTTATTTTGCAAAGATAAGTAAAATTATTATTTTTAATCTTGAAAAAATGTTAAATCAAGGAAAAATTCAAAAATAAGCAGACTAATTATATTTATTAGGTACATTTCTTTAATTGAACCTTTCTTAATCAACAAAAAAGTGCCCCGGCAAAACTGCCGAGGCACTCATTATATAAATGGTTTATTCAGATATTATTTCCAGAGCGGGTTCTGTTCGAGGTTCGGGTTCAAAGTGATTTGACCTGATGGAACAGGATAGAGATAATACTTGTTTGCATATACGCGTTCCTTATCAGGAGTAGTGCGAACATAACCGTCTACAGTAGCATCTGAGATAGCAACGTCACCAACGTTAGCACCGAGGAAGATGTCCGGGTGGTTCTTGCTGTCGAGTTTATCAAGTTGATGCCAACGGATAAGGTCGAAGAAACGGAAACCGTCCAACATAAGTTCGCAACGACGAACACGACGTACTTCCCAAATAAGATTTGAAACGCCAATTTTGTTTGCAGGGTCAGCAGCAGGATTGAGAGAGAAATCCGGGAGACCGGCACGTTTCTGGAGGAGGTTGAGAGTTTTGTTTACGTCGTCCTGAGTGAGTGTGCCGAGTTCAGCCTTAGCTTCAGCATAGTCCAACATAACTTTAGCAAGCCAGAATAGAGGAGCGGAAGTAGTATTTTGACCGATAGTTTCACGCTGATTCTTGGTAAGTGTGGTGTTGTTGAACTTAGCGATACAGTAACCTGTAGAAGAAGTCATATTCTGACCTTCCGGGTCACGCTGGAGTTCATAGCCGTTAAGGCCGAGAACAGGTTCGACAATAGCGGAAAGACGGAGGTCACGTTCTGCGAGGAGAGCGCTGATATTGAATTTACCATCAACGAGGACAGCCTTGTCACTCTTATTTTTGCTTGTAGTAGCGAGTGGTTTGCCGTCGAGGAAGAGGAATGCGTCAAAAGCGTCCTTAGTGATACCTTTGTGAGCGGTAGAAGAGCTGGTGTAAGCTATAGTACCGTGACCGAAAGAAGCGTTAGGCTGGCTATACGGTTTGAAGAAGATGATTTCGCTGCAACCTGCGAGGTCAAGAGAGTTGTAAATTTCACCATACTTCGGAGTAAGGCTGTATTTACCGCTTGAAATTACGATATTTGCAGCATTAGCAGCTTCCTGGAGGTATTTTTTAGCACGTTCCTGGTCTGCAGCTTTGCCATTATCGGCAGCAGTGCGATATTTGCAGAAAGTACCTTCGTAGAGGCAGATTTCAGCTTTCATAGCGGCAGCCATATCCGAGCTCCAATTGTATTTCTTGGAAGCGGCACCGATAGTAGCGATAGCATAGTCAAGGTCACGGAGGACAGAGTCCATAACGATGTCACGGTCTGTACGTTTGCCATAGACTTTTTCTTTATCGTCTGTTTTAATCGGTTCATTAACCCACTGAACGTCACCGTAAGCACGAACGAGCTGATAGTATTGGTATGCACGGTTCATACGAGCAACGCCTTCAAAGTAAGTTTCTTTACCAGGGTGAGCAGCACGAACGTTTACAATAATTTCGTTGATACCGCGGAGTTCAGAGAACGGGCTTCTCCAAGCGGAAGCGGAAGAAGGAACGTTAGTGAATGCCCAGTTAGCGAAACCATTATCAGTTTGGTCGTCACTTAAAGCATTAAAATAGAATGAGCCTGTGCTCTGACCGTTTCCATAACCTGAATAGTCGTTATAGAGACGATTGCATTGAGTAACGACGTTGTCATCGTTGCTCCAATATTGGATATTGCTGACGATTTCATCGAGAGGCTGTTTGTCAAGAGTGTCATCGCATGATGTAGCACCGAGAGTGAGAGCCGCAGCAGCTAAAATATATAATTTTTTCATGTTATTCTAAGTTTTAGGTATATTTTAGAATGTAACTTGGAGACCGAATGAATAAGAATGTGTGATAGGCATTGCACGTCCCCAGTAGAGAGATTGGTTAGAAGTCTTGTTGCCGTAAGTAGCAGCGTAACCTTGTCCTGAGTTAACTTCCGGGTCGATTGGGAGGTCATGTCCTTTGTAGATGCAGAACGGGTTTGTTGTGCTGAAGTAAATACGAGCGTTTTCAATGAAAGCCTTCTTGGTAATCTGTTGTGGGATAGTGTAACCGAGAGTGATGTTCTTCACGCGGAGGTAGCTCATATCAATGAGGTACTTGCTCTGTGGATAGTAGTTGTTACGTCCGTTTTCAATACCTGAAACAGTACCACCACCTTCGTTACCGGCATAGAGACGTGGGTAGCGAGCACCCTGGTCAATCTGAGTTTTGCCTTCAGACGGTTCGTAAACCACGTAGTCTGTCTGGTGTTTGTAGAGAGTCAAGTCGGCAGCACGGAGGAGCGGGAAGTTAAACGGAGAAATCGCCCAAGCATCGCGTTTACCTACACCCTGGAAGAATACGTCGATATCGAATCCTTTCCAAACAGCACCGAGACGGAATGAATATTCGTAACGCGGGAGAGTGTTACCGATAACTTTGAGGTCACCATGGTCGTCTGCAGTACCTTTACCACCGTCAATTACACCGCTGCCGTCAAGGTCTTTGTACT
>SAMEA3663271__coassemble_268_pt1 | contig 21090 bp, 19 predicted proteins | sample SAMEA3663271__metabat2_low_PE_018 | metagenome-assembled genome bin SAMEA3663271 (sample SAMEA3663271) | pig gut metagenome | biome: pig gut; feature: pig-associated habitat; material: faeces | place: China | collected 2013
ATTTTAGCCTGCGGAGGGGGCAACCTGAAAAGTCAACACTTTTTCAGTGCCCTCACTTTTCATCTGAGGCACTTTCTTAAAAACCTTATTATTCATTATCACATTGCTTCAACTTGTGCGGGAGCTTTCTTGGCATATCCGAATTTGAAAGCCATACCCATTACGAGGTTAATCTTTGATGAAGACATCGGCACACCTTGTTTAGCGTATTTCGTAGGAATATAGTCTGAACCGATGTAGAAGTTAAATCCTTTAGGGGTAAAGTTTATCATTGCTCCAAGTGAGTTGCCAAGGTTGGACATAGAACCGTTCAAAGTTGCTTGGAACCATTTTGCAGGACGGAAATTAGCAGAAAGCATTACCTCGTTCCAAGACTGCAGACCGCCAAATCTGTTTGATGAAAGAAGTCCGAATGAGATTTTGTCACGAAGAATGCTGTATTCCACACCAACATTGAGTGTAGTGGCGAGTGCTTCTGATTTGCTTTCAGATTCAGAACGCTGGAAACGTACCAGTTCGCGTAAATCATCTTCAAGTTGGTCTCCTTCTCGGTCAAGTGCAGATTCACCGGTTGCAGGGTCATCTTCCGCTACGAGATGATGGAAACCGTCAAAGTCAAATGCTTTATCAACGAGTGCAGCTTTGCTACCGCTCCATGAGATAAAACCGATATCAGTAATGGCGGCTGAAACTGTCAAATCCTTGATAGGAGTATATACAACACCCAAATCAATACCAAAACCATTTCCGGCAACGTTAATCTTGCCAAAGTCCATATCATCTATCTCGCCATTATCTTTGTACATAATGTCAAGTGCTTCCGTGTAAAACATCTCACCGGCTTCGCGGATAGACCATTTTTCTTCACCCATAGCCACGTCAAGACGGTTCACTTTCATATCTGCGTAGCCAAGACCTGCAATATATTTGATTTTTGCACCTATAGTAACCTTGCTGCTAAGAGCATGAGAGTGTCCGATTGCGAGTTCTGCATAGTTGTTTGTACGAACTTTGACATCACTGATATCGTACTCTGTGTATTCACCCCCTACTTGTCCTCGTTTAGCGAAGTCAAAAAGGCCGTATGGCAAACCGATACCGGTGCTTGACTTGAAGTTAAGCCCCACTGTATTGTAGCCTCCCCATTTCTTAAATCCGAGAGAAAAAATCTCGTAAGTTAAATTTGCTTCAATAAAGTTATTATCCTTAAGTCCGCCAAGAAATTCCTCTGTTGAAACGGCACCGTTAAGGCCGGTAACAAGTTCGCCGTTACGTTTGAAAAGGAATTTGTCCAAACCGATATTTCCGTTCATACCTACGGCAATGCCGCTAAGTCCCGGAATAACGGGCATATTGATGTAGTTATACTCATTCGCAAACGCAGGGTTCAACTGATGTCTGCCCGGCATATCCATAAAATAACCGGAATGGGGAGTTTGTGCTGAAAGTGTGACAGCAGAAACCGCAACCAAAGATGCTATAATATATTTTAATGCTTTCATAATGAATTCAGTTTAGAAGTTTACAAAAAGATTAGAATTTACAAATTATTCTGTGATAGTGATTCCTTCAGGAATACGTGCAGTCATTTTGAGTTTGATGTACTGTGTAGGCTTAAGAACTGAAACGGCTGCCTTAGTATCACCTTCCACAACAAATTCAATTTTATCCAAGTCTGCCAAGGAACCTTTTACTTTTTCACTGAATTTCATTTCAACATCTTGTGTAGGAGCAGATTCGCTTCCCGGAGCAATTACCACGTATGGTGTATATTCAATTCGGTTACTCATATCATTACCACTGAAATCGTAAGGCACAACTGCAAGTTTAACTTGGAATGGCAATGTGCTTTCCACGTTTGCAAATACCTCCATTTGTGTAACCTTATCAGAAAAATCTTCAATATCGCTTTGCAAATTATCGATAGACTCTTTATACACAATGTGTGAACCTTCGCCAAATTCAAATGGCATCTGCATATCATAGTCAACAACAGTTGCATAATCTGTACCAAGTCGGAGAGTATGAGTTTGAGTCTTATCCACTGTTACCACAGGGTCAATTTTTACGTATTCCGGTACTTGTGAAACAATTTTAGAAAGATTCTCCACATATACTTTCTTGTATCCGGCAGGTGCTTCAAGTGTCTTTGAATTTGTAACAAAGAGATTTGTAACCTTAGACTGTGCAAAACCTTCAGCCTTGTCAATATTCACGTCAAAACTTACTTTTTCGTTTATTTCACGTTTTTGAGCATCAAGAGAAGTAAGGTTAAGTGTAGCATTAAACGGAACACCAATCGGGTTATCAAGAGACAGACAGAGTGAAAGAGTATTGATATTGATTCTTGTTTCAGGGTCTGTCACAACGTCCGGTAAATCGCCAAATTCCACTGTTTCGGAATCCATATTGATATCCGTATTCACAATACCTGTAACATCTGTCACTTCAAACACGGGAACGTCAAACTGTACCGTCATTCTGAATCCTTCAAAATCATCACCGCACACATTCATAGCTTTAGCTGATATATGTCCTTGGCAATCAAGATTCTCAATAATATGCATTTGTCCGTTTACTATTTCCGGCAGATTATGCAAGCCTACAATATCAAGCGGAACACGAATTTCTCCATTTTTATCAAAGTTATAAACTTTCTTGGTGGTGAATACGTTGGACTCATAGTCAAGTTCATCTATACCATCGGCAAAAATCACCTCTTTAGGGAAATAGAGCGTAAAATCTTTCAAACAAGCATCTTTTATTTTAGAGATTACACTCATGTCGTCCGCAAGGAGTTTTACCACGATATATGCGGTAACAGGTTTAGTATCAATAACGTCAACCCTCTCCACTTCTTCCGGAATTTCCTGGATAGCATCCATTTTCAATACCGTCTCCACATCAGAATCTATGAGATATTCCGGCACTATCGTTGAACCTTCGAGATATACTTTGAGGTCTATCACATTAGGTGTGGTAGCCAAATCTTTCACATTGATAGACTTTACTTTTGCAATATCAAATTTTATACTACCGTCCGTTGATAAAGCATAATTGCCACTTTCGTCAACATAAAGTTGATCCGTAAGGTCTATAATTCTTGACAATGTCAATTCTTCCGTCTCACCTATAGGGATTTTTATATCTCCACCTACAGTGATATCTGAATTGATATCAGACAAATCATACTCATCGTCACAAGACGTAATCATAGGGAACAAAGCAATAGAACTCAACAATATTGCTTTCTCACAATTTTGTAAAATGGATTTAATAAACATAATGTGATAATTTTGTTTCGTTTTATATGCAAATTTAATAATTAGCACCTCTTGTTGTTAACCATTTTAACAACCTGTAACCGGAATGTAACATGTTATAAAGCATCATTTTTATACTGTTATAAAAGCATCAAACCTTTACAGTAATTATTTCATCAAAATGCGTTGAATATAACGGACTGCGTGCAAGTTGTTTCACGATATCAGACATCGGAACATGAGATGCCACATGCACTTTGTCGTACATGGTTTGAGAGTTGTTTATTTCGTCTAAAACTTTCATTACTCGCTGACGTTTTATGCGAGTATCCTCTTCAACGAAAAGGCTGTGAACAACATTTTCCGCCCGGACAATTTCAGGAAATAAAATGCCGGCACGTTTGTATTTATAGCCCTTACGGAATATTTTATGCAATCCCTCTATAGCAGCACGACAAAGCGACATAGTGTCATTCAATGGCTCTTCAAGAGAGACTATCGTACTTCCGAAATGTTGTGGCAAATCGTCACGAAATCTGTTTGTTTGCAAAAACACCGTAACTGACGATGCAAATCCGTTTTGCTCTCGGAGTTTTTGTGCGGCTATAGTCACAAAGGCGGAAACAGCCTCTTCCAGTTTTTCCACGTTTTCTATCATTTGCGAGAAACTCCTGGACGTACAAATTTGCTTGCGATCCGGTTCCTGATACTCGTCCATAACGCAAGGTGTGCCGTTCAGTTCACGCCATGTTCGTTCACCGGGGATATTAAAAATTTCTTTTACTTGCAACAACGGCATTTGTGCAAAAGATAGAGCGTTATGAATGTTCAAGGTGTCAAAACGTCGTGAAAGTCTGCGTCCAATCCCCCATACATCTCCTATTTCCGTAAGTTTCAGCGCTTTAAGTCTTTTTTCTTCATTATCAATAGAACAAACGCACTTGTAGCCAGGAAATTTTTTAGCAAATCTCACAGCCACCTTTGCAAGAGTTCTCGTAGGGGCTATGCCAAAACACGTTGGGATACCAGTGTGTCTGCGTACGAGTTTCACTGCTTGATGTGCGATTTCTTCCAACTTGTCATGCGGGAAACCGTCAAGATTTATAAAGCACTCATCAATAGAATAAATTTCAATTTCCGGGAAAATCGAGGCAAGAGTCATCATCACGCGTGAAGACATATCACCATATAATTTATGATTTCCGGAAAGAGTGATTACTCCGTGAGTATCCACTATATCTTGAATTTTGAAAAGGGGGTCTCCTCGACGGATACCGAGGGCTTTAGCCTCGTTGGATATTGCCACTGCACAGCCATCGTTATTACTCAATACAACAACCGGTTTATCCCATAATTTCGGTGCAAAAACTCTCTCACAGGACACAAAAAAATTATTGCAATCCACAATCCCATACATGGCACACAATACTTTATCTGCGGTGTGACCTCTTTATTGTATATGTTACCACGCCCCAAATATAAAATTTGCTTTCTCCGTCAACGAGTATAGGGTCAAAACTTTCATTTGCAGGAAGGAGCCATGCGTGGTCTTGCTCAATCTTGATATGCTTGAGTGTAAATTCGCCATCAACGCAGCACACGGCAAGGTCGCCGTCTCGCGGCTCAATAGCACGGTCTATAACAATAATGTCACCTTCCTCTATTCCTTCATCTATCATGGAATCTCCGGAAACACGACCATAAAAAGTGGCGGAAGGGTGACGGATAAGTTCGCGGTTAAGGTCTATACTTTCTGAAATATAATCCTGTGCCGGCGAAGGGAATCCTGCCTGAATGCCCTGCTCGGCATAAGGCATAGGCATAAAGGTTGACGTATCCGCATTAAATATGTCTATCGACACGTCTTTCATCAATCAATAAGATAATCTTTTATTGCGTAGCGAGGACGATTCTTCACCTCTATAAATATTTTACCGATGTATTCACCGACAACACCTATACTCATAAGCACGAGCGAGCCTAAAAACCATACGGAAAGCATAATAGACGTCCAACCTGAAATGACACTATTATGAAAATATGAAATGAAAACGTATATCGCAATAAAAACGTCAAGCAAAAGAAGCACCAGCCCCGTCATAAAAATCCAACGCATCGGACGGGCGGAAAAAGATGTAATGCCATCTACTGAGAAACTGAGCATCTTGCTGAGCGGATATTTGGATTCACCTGCCACTCTCTCGTTTCTTTCGTAAGTCACAATATCCGTTTCAAGTCCTATCTGCGGAACAATACCTCGAATAAACAGGTTCTTTTCACCGTACTCACTTAGAAGCTCAAGTGCACGCTTACTCATCAAGCGATAATCTGCATGGTCATACACCGTTTCAAGCCCCATAACGTTTTGGAATGAATAAAAAGCATGGGCTGTGTTTCGCTTAAACCAAGTATCTGTCTTGCGTGAGGAACGTACGCCATACACAATTTCTTTACCTTCACGGAATTTTTTTACCATTTCCACAATCGCATTAGGGTCGTCTTGCAAATCCGCATCTATAGAGATTGCGGCATCGCAGTTTTCCTTTGCAGTCATAAGTCCCGCAAGGAGAGCATATTGGTGTCCTCTGTTGTGTGCGAGTGAAATTCCCTTTACCCTTTTATCCTTGGCATGAAGCTCATTTATTACTTGCCACGTATTGTCGCGGCTGCCATCATTACTGCAAAGAATATAACTGTCCTCGGAAATAAGTTTTTCCTCTACCATTCTGTCCAAAAGTGCAAGAATTTCCTTGGAAGAGAGCGGCAATGCTTCTTCTTCGTTGTAGCAAGGCATCACAATAGCTATACGCGGTAAGTCCATGGTAATAAATAGTATTAATCAGATGAAAAAAATGTGTCAGGCTTTTGAAAAAATATAAAGATTTGAGAGATTATGCAAAATCTCTCAAATCCACATAATTGATATTAGTAGTTTCTTGCAAAGATAACTCTCTGAGCTGATGGACGACCTGTAACCATACATTTGCCCGGAGTTTTGTCACCGTCAAGAGGGATACAACGGAGAGTTGCTTTTGTTTCTTCCTTAATTTTTTCTTCCGTTTCCGTAGTACCGTCCCAGTGAGCGAGGATAAATCCACCTTTTTCTATTTCAACCTTAAATTCCTCATAAGTATCCACCGTACGAGTCATTTCCTGACGGCGATTGAGTGCTTTTTGGTATATATTGTTTTGTATTTCTTCAAGGAGTTTGGAAATATATTCTTCTATTCCTTCAAGCGGCTCTACTTGTTTTTCAAGTGTATCACGACGCATAAGTTCAACTGTTCCGTTTTCAAGGTCACGTGCACCGATAGCAAGACGAACCGGAATACCTTTAAGTTCATAGTCTGCAAACTTGAAGCCCGGGCGTTTGTTATCCGCATCATCGTACTTCACGCTGATACCCATCTGAGTAAGTTTATCCACGATTGGCTGAACTTTTTCAGAAATTTTTGCAAGTTGTTCGTTGTTTTTGAAAATTGGCACAATCACAACCTGTATTGGAGCCAAATGCGGAGGAAGAACAAGCCCGTTGTCATCTGAGTGACACATAATCAAAGCACCCATAAGTCGTGTGGAAACGCCCCATGAGTTAGCCCAAACGTATTCCGGTTTATTTTCCTTGTTGATGAAAGTCACATCAAATGCTTTCGCAAAATTTTGACCCAAATTGTGAGAAGTACCACTCTGGAGTGCTTTTCCGTCTTGCATCATTGCTTCAATAGTGTATGTGTTCAATGCACCGGCAAAGCGTTCGTTTGCTGATTTCACACCTTTAATCACAGGCACTGCCATATATTTCTCAGCAAAGTCTGCGTAAAGATTTATCATCTGCACTGTGCGAGCTTCAGACTCTTCAGCCGTTGCGTGAGCACAGTGTCCTTCCTGCCAGAGAAATTCTGCTGTACGAAGGAACATACGTGTACGCATTTCCCATCTCATCACATTTGCCCATTGATTGCAAAGCACCGGAAGGTCACGGTACGACTGAATCCAGTTCTTATATGTACCCCAAATGATAGTTTCAGATGTAGGACGGATAATAAGTTCTTCTTCAAGTTTGGCATCAGGGTCAACAACTACGCCTTTGCCGTTAGGGTCGTTTTTAAGACGATAGTGTGTCACCACCGCACATTCTTTTGCAAAACCTTCCACATGTTCCGCTTCACGACAAAGATAAGATTTGGGAATAAGTAGTGGAAAATATGCATTTTGCACACCTGTTGCCTTGAACATTCTGTCAAGTTGTTGCTGCATCTTTTCCCAAATTGCATATCCGTATGGTTTGATAACCATACAACCTCTTACCGCTGACTGTTCAGCGAGGTCTGCTTTAACTACTAACTCGTTGTACCACTGAGAATAATTATCCTTACGTTTGGTAAGGTCCTTAAGTTCGGTTGCCATTTATTATTTTATGTTTTTTCTGTTTAGTTTATTTATTCTGCAAAATTAGCAATTTTGCGACACACTTTTGCTATATAGCAATAAAAAAATCAAATCTCACGAAAATGTTTGCCGAATATAAATTTACTGAAATTTTCATTTCTTCATTGCTTCCAAAGTTTTTGCTTCCGGCACTATGTAAATTTCAAGGCGACGATTTGCAGCCCTGTTCTGACGCGTGTCTTGTTTTTTGATAGGCTGTGCGTCACCCATAGGATATCCGAAAACGTACTTTGCACCCTCACTATTCATTGCATCAAACCATGCATAGAGAGACTCAATTCTTCTCGTAGTCAAATCTATAAGATAATCTTTGCTTCCGGTGTTATCGCTATGCACCGCAAGAAGAATCTTGAATTTTCCTTTGTTTGTTATAAACTTCAAAAATGGTGTAAGAAGTCGGTCGGCCTCAGATTGTATCAGAAGCGTGTCGTTTGGCAAAAAAAGGTTATCCGTTTGAATTGTTGCCACCACGACCTCGCCTTTTCTCATTGTCTCCACCTTATAGCCTTGGCGAGCAAGTTTCACAGCCTCTGCATGCATCATGCCCTTCACTCTGTCGTGCATTTTATCTGCCACGGAGGGAGATAAAATATTTTCTTCCAGCGACATTGCTTGCAGTGTTTCCAAGTACTCTATTTCCAGATTTGAAACTACTTGTGCATACAAACCGCCACCGGTGAGCAAAGCAAAAGAAAAAATTGCCGCCTTTATAAAATTTCCCGTTTTACACATACCTTAATCTTCCTCCTCAAGGCTAAGTTCATAGTCAATTTCCGCTTTCACAATAAGAGGAACGTCTTCCGGACGCACTTTTGCTTCTTTGTCTTTTTTCAACATTCTTTTGACATAGTCGCAAAGTTCCTCATAAATAGCTTCGCTATCATCTTCACCGTCTTCCACATCTATTTCAAGCATACCATTTTCCTCATAGAAATCCCATATCATATCTATCACATTAAGGATTTCATCTTCATTGTAAAGTGAATTGGATTCATTGCTTAACACTTTGCGTATCTGCTTGATAGCTATATTCTCATCGTATTCCATACCTGTCATTTTTTATATTTAAGCCACTAAATTAGCAATTATTATTGAATACTCCGCAAAGAATTAACATTTTTTGAAACATAGTACAAAATAATTTCGGAATTAGAGCCAACGTAACATATAAAATTTGTAACTTTGCATCATAAATGTGAAACTACAACTAACCTTACATATTTCGATTATGAAACTATTCGAACAGCTTACTGTTAAAGCAAAAAGCAACAGACAAAGAATCGTGTTACCTGAAGGCACAGAACCTCGCACTCTTACAGCCGCAGACCGTATTATCGGTGACGGAATCGCAGATATCACACTTATAGGTGACCCTGCAGACATCAAACGTATGGCGGCAGAAATGAAGTTGGATAATATTTGCAACGCTCACATCGTTGACCCCGCAGACGAAAAAGTTATTGATAAATACTCACCTCTTTTCTTTGAACTCCGCAAGAAAAAAGGCATCACCATGGAAGAAGCAAGGCTAACCACCGCAAATCCTCTTTACCTGGGCTGCCTTATGGTGAAAGCAGGCGATGCAGACGGACAAGTGGCTGGTGCTATGAACACTACGGGAAACGTTCTCCGTGCCGCTTTTCAGGTAATCAAGACACAACCGGGAATAGACGTTGTTTCCGGTGCATTTTTGATGCTTTTACCGGAAGACAAGCACTTTGGCACTGACGGGATTCTCGTTTTTGCAGACTGTGCCGTTGTTCCGGACCCAACAGCCGCAGAACTTGCACAAATTGCGGTGTCAGCAAGTCGCACCGCAAGAGACATTGCCGGAATAGAACCTCGCGTTGCTATCCTCAGTTTCTCCACAAAGGGAAGTGCAAAGCACGAAAGAGTAAACAAAGTGATTGAAGCTACAAATATTGCACACGAAATGGCACCGGAGCTTATCCTTGACGGCGAATTACAGGCAGATGCAGCTATTGTTCCTATTGTATGCAACACAAAAGCTCCAAATTCTCCTCTCAGCGGTCGTGCAAACGTGCTCGTTTTTCCGTCACTTGAAGTGGGAAATATTGCATATAAACTTGTACAGCGTCTTGGTGGCGTAGAGGCTGTAGGACCTGTTCTTCAGGGACTTGCCGCTCCTGTGAACGACCTCTCTCGCGGTTGCTTCCCGGAAGACATATATAAAACCATAATCATGACCTGCAACCAAGCAATCGGACTTAAAGAAAACAAATAATTATCACCATAAAAACACATTATTATCGCAATGAAAATTCTCGTTCTTAACTGTGGTAGCAGTTCTGTAAAATATAAACTCATTGACACCACTGCAGACAAAACTCTCGCTGAAGGCGGTGTGGAAAAAATCGGTCTTGACGACGGTTTTCTCAAATTCAAAGCCAACGACGGCACAAAAAAAATAATTGAACTCGGAAATACGGACCATAAAGGCTCCGTAATGGCTATTCTCAAAAACCTCACAGACCCAAAAGAAGGCTGTATCAGCAGTTTTAATGAAATAGATGCTGTTGGTCACAGACTTGTCCACGGAGGTGAAAAATTCAGCAAGAGCGTAAAAATTGACGACCAAGTAATTGCTATGGTCAAAGAATGTTACCCTCTCGCACCGCTACACAACCCTGCAAACATCACAGGTGTGGAAGCTATTCTCTCCATTCTCCCAAACGTGCCGCAAGTGGGCGTATTTGACACCGCATTCCACCAGACTATGCCTGCAAAGAGTTTTATGTATGCTCTGCCATACAAATACTACAAGGAAGACGGTGTCCGTCGCTACGGTTTCCATGGAACAAGCCACAGATACGTTTCAGCTCGCGTCTGCGAAATTCTCGGTGTTGACCCTAAAGAACAAAAAATCATCACTTGCCACGTAGGTAACGGTGGTTCTATCACTGCTATTGTTGGCGGAAAGAGTGTGGACACCTCAATGGGTCTTACTCCAACGGAAGGACTTATGATGGGCACACGAGTGGGAGATGTTGACCCGGGTGCTATCACGTTCCTTATGAAGAAGCACAATCTCTCCGCTGATGATATCCAGAGAATTATTAATAAGGAAAGCGGCGTCGCAGGTGTTTCTGAAATTTCATCTGATATGCGTGAAATTGAAGCCGCTGATAAAGAAGGCAACCCTCGTGCACAACTCGCACTTGCAATGTATGAACAACGCATCACCAAATATATCGGTGCATATGCTGCAGAAATGGGAGGTGTCGATATCATAGTCTTTACAGGCGGTGTTGGCGAAAACCAAACAGGACTTCGTGGCAATGTTTGCCGTCCGCTCAAATTTATGGGAGTGGAAATAAACGAAGAACTTAATGCCAAAACTCGTGGCACGGAAACTATCATTTCCACTCCAGTATCAAAAGTAAAAGTTGTGGTTGTTCCCACAGACGAAGAAATGATGATTGCTCGTGACACAGAAGCAATAGTTTCAGGAAAAGAATTATAATTCACATATTTTAATTCTTTTTCATAGCATTTTTCCCAATAAGGAGGGTGTATCAAAAATTTTGAGTATTTTTGTTACACCCTCTTTGTTATATATTCTACAACTTATTAGGAAATTATTAGGAAAGGATAATTTTGCAAATTTTGAAACATGTTCCATATTTATCAATAAAAACAACATATTTGTAACGAAGTCAAATATTTGAGTCACGAATTACGGATTTTTTGGAATGAGTTTCAGCCACCTAATTCATATCATTAATAATTAGCCATAAAAAACCAGACATACTGATAATTATTCTTGCGATACCCCTTTGGCATAGAGACGTACTTGCTTAATACTATGAATACTCTTTTTTATAAAAATATTTATGAAAAAAACTTAAAAATTAATTGGATACATCTTTTATCCTTTATTTTCACTAAATTTGCAAAACATACTCAGCATACAAAAATTCAACAATAATGTCACAAAGAAATATTATTTCACGTAGAGATGCCCTCAAACGTATGGGACTAACCATAGCCGGTGCTGCTCTTACCACTTCAGGGCTTCTCTCTTTCACATCTTGTTCGGAACGCAAAAAACGTGTAATACTATATTTTACCGGCACGGGAAACTGTCTCTACATCGCTCGCGAGCTTGGAGGAAAAGAAGCAGAACTGCTTAGTATTCCCCAACTTATGAAAAATGGTGTTTTTGATATTGAAGCGGAAGAAATTGGCATTGTATATCCTATTTACGGTCACATGCCACCAAATATGGTTCGCAGATTTATCCAAAAAGCAAACCTCAAAGCAGACTATAAATTTGCTGTTCTCACATACGGCAACCGCAAATGCAATGCAGTGGAAATTTGGAACGATATCACCTCTGAACTAAACTGCAATTTTGACTACATTTCCACAATAATTATGGTGGATAACTGGTTGCCGAATTTTGACATGAACGAGCAGATGCAAATAGATAAACATATTCCGGAAAACCTTGCCAAAATTGCAGATGACATTAAAGCCCGCAAACAATGGCACGAACCTGTCACGGACTTGGAACGTGAACAGCACCAAGGCTTCCTTAATCGTTCCGGCATTGACCCGGAAGTGGGATTCCTTGTCAGGAGTGAAGACGCCTTTGTAATAGCTAACTCATGCATCGGTTGCGGCATCTGCACCTACGTTTGTCCGCGTGGCAACTACGAATACACTTCCGGCGGCATCACCACATCCGGAGATTGCGAATTTTGCTTTGCTTGCATACAAAATTGCCCACAAAAAGCCATTCTCTTTCGCAAAGACAGCAGTATCCCTCTTATTGCCAACGGCGAAAAGAATCCAAATGCACGCTATCGCAACGAAAACGTGTCTATTATGGACATAAAGTCAGCTAACTCACAAAAATCATAAAACATCAATGCTACGAAAATTTCGCATTGCTATCGCCTCCATATTTTTTATAGGAATCACTCTACTTTTCATTGATTTTACAGGCGTCGCACACGTTTTTCTCGGTTGGATGGCAAAAATCCAATTTTTGCCGGCACTGCTTGCCGTAAATTTCGGTGTTGTGCTCGGACTTGTGGCACTAACACTCATTTTTGGCAGAGTTTATTGTTCCATTTTATGTCCGCTCGGAGTTTTTCAGGATATTGTTTCTTGGATTAGTGGAACAAGAAAAAAGCACCATTTCCGCTTTAATTATTCTCATGAGAAAAAATGGCTCAGAATTGCCGTTTTCATTATTTTTGCTGTTTCACTCATTGCAGGAGTGAGTGCTTTTTTTACATTGCTTGCACCATACAGTGCATACGGCAGAATAGCCTCAAACCTTTTTGCTCCGCTTTACCGCTGGGGCAATAATATATTTGCGTATTTTGCAGAAAGGGCAGACAGTTACACCTTTTACAATATTGATGTTTGGATAAAAAGCCTCACAACTTTTACTATTGCGGTTGCCACATTTGCCATTCTTGCTTTCCTGGCATGGAAAAACGGCAGAACGTATTGCAACACCATTTGTCCGGTTGGCACACTGCTCGGATACCTCTCCAAATATTCTTTTTTCTGCATAAAAATTGACATCTCCCGGTGCAATAAGTGCGGACTTTGCTCCCGCAAGTGCAAAGCGGCTTGCATAGACGGCAAAATACATAGAATTGATTATACTCGCTGCGTGATGTGCATGGACTGCCTTGACACTTGCAAACATGGAGCAATAAAATATGTCCTTCGCTATGGCAGCAAGAAAGAAACGGTAAATGAACAAAAAGGCACTAATGAGAATAATGAAAACCGTGTCACCGATGAGTCTCGCAGGCAGTTTATTATTTCCACGGCTATTCTCGCTACATCTACAGCACTTTCTTCTCAAGAGAAGGCTGTTGATGGTGGGCTTGCAACAATAATGGAGAAAGAAAAACCGCAGAGGGCTACAAGCATCACTCCTCCCGGCTCAATCAGCCTCCGTCATTTTTCACAACACTGCACGGCTTGCCAACTCTGCATTTCTGTATGCCCCAACGATGTGTTACGACCGTCAACAAACCTCAATACATTTATGCAACCGGAAATGGCATACGACCGCGGCTACTGCCGCCCGGAATGTAACAAATGTTCTATGGTTTGTCCGGCAGGAGCTATCACACCCATAGACATTGCGGAAAAATCTTCAACTCAAATAGGACATGCGGAATGGATAAGAAAAAACTGCATTGCTGTGAACGGAGTCAAATGCGGAAACTGTGCACGCCACTGCCCCACAGGAGCAATTCTTATGGTTCCACTAAACCCTGATGATGAAAACTCACCGAGAATACCGACTATTAACACGGAACGTTGTATAGGTTGCGGTGCTTGCGAATATCACTGCCCGGCTCGTCCGTTCAGTGCAATTTATGTGGAAGGTCACGAACGACATAGAACAATTTAACTATGGATTGTAAAGAAGATAATATAAACAGCAACAGACGAGATTTCCTAAAAAAACTCGGTCTCGGATATATTGCTACAGCTGCGGCACTTACAGGCTGCGACAAATCGTCAAACAACGAGAACTCCGCATCAAAAGAAGTGCCTGTCGGCAGAATGACCTACCGCATAAACCATAACAGCGGTGATAAAGTTTCTATCCTCGGTTATGGCTGTATGCGTTGGCCTACTATAAATAGCCCGGAAGGTGAAGGCAAAATTATTGACCAAGAGACTGTTAATGAACTTGTGGATTATGCTATGGCACACGGTGTAAACTATTACGACACTGCACCGCCATATTGCCAAGGTATGTCTGAAAAAGCTACCGGAATAGCACTCAAACGCCACCCAAGAAAATCATATTATATTGCCACAAAATTGTCTAATCACCGTATGGCAGGACAAGGGTGGACACCCAAAAAAATGTTTGAGGAATCCGTAAAAATGTACCGCAACTCTTTCAAAGAATTGCAAACGGACTATATTGACTACTATCTGCTACACATTGTGGGCATAGGTCAGGGGCTGGCTTCCACAATGGAACGCTTTATAGACTGCAAAATAGTGGATTTTTTAGTCAAAGAACGTGAAGCGGGGAGAATACGCAACCTTGGATTCTCATACCACGGCGATATTAAATCCTTTGACTATCTTCTCTCTCGCCACGATGACTACCACTGGGATTTTGTACAAATACAGCTCAACTATGTTGACTACCGCCATGCCTCCGGCATAAATTTTAATGCCGATTATCTCTACGAAGAACTCGCTAAACGAGACATTCCCGTTGTGGTAATGGAGCCTTTGCTCGGTGGACGACTTGCGGGACTAACAGACTATCTTAACAGCCGACTTAAACAACGTCGTCCGGAGGACAGCATTGCCTCATGGGCTTTTCGTTTTGCCGGCTCATTCCCAAAGGTACTGACCGTGCTTAGCGGTATGACGTACAAGGAACATTTGCAAGACAATATCCGGACATATTCTCCGCTCGTGGAATGTACGGAAGAGGAATTTGCACTTCTGGAAGATACGGCACAAACCATACTCAAATATCCGTCTGTTCCATGCACAGCCTGCCAATACTGCATGCCCTGCCCATACGGACTTGATATTCCTGCCATATTCTCTCATTACAATAAGTGCATAAACGAGGGATTTATCACAAATTCCACCCAAGACGAAAACTATGCTAAGGCTCGCAAGGCATTTCTTGTGGGATATGACCGCAAAGTGCCTAAACTGAGACAAGCAAACCACTGTATCGGCTGCAATCACTGCGTGAGCCACTGCCCGCAAACAATCAATATACCTGCACAAATGCGTAGGATAAACGATTATGTGGAAAGGCTAAAAGCAGATAAGCATTGCGGATAACTTCAAGAAACAGGAACGAAGAACTTGCATCGGTGTTTTCTTATCTGCAAGACACCGCATAGCCTTCTTGTGAAAGTTTTTCAAAGTATTTATTGCGGAGTTTGTAATTCAATCCCCGACAAATTATTATGGAATCCGGACACGTTTTCTTTGCAAGTTCGGTAACATCATAGCGGAAACCTTTACAAATAAGAAGCAAATTGCAAGAGCAACTGTCCGGAATCACGTTTGAGTCTGCAATCACAATTTTTTCTGTGCCGATAGTGAGAAACGGTTTGTGCAAACACACACTTTTCGTAAAAAGGCTATCTGTTACCACCTGCAGAGAGTCTATCCCTCGTTTTCCCATGTAATCCGCATATAAAAATTCACAATTATCACGTATTCCTGCAATTTTTGTAGTATTTGCTGTTGTAAGCACATAAAGCCGTGAGTTTTCTTTCACCACGATATTTGTGTAGTCGTATTCATCTGCTACATAATATTCCGTGGAGGAATAACGGGGCACTGCAAATAGTTCAATTGCTGCTGCAGAAACCAATATCATGGCAAAAGCAATTCCCCATACCATTTTTTTTTTGTATTCAATCCATGCAGCAAGAACAGGAACAAGCAGAAGCAACAGGAAAACGCTTGTCGGCTCAATGTATAATCCGCTTACCATACTGTTTTGGATACCGGAAAAAGCCGCTATCACATCAGCTGAGAAGTCGTAAACACTACTGATTATACTCGCTGCAAAACCTGCAGGCAAGCCCAAAAGCAGATACACAAATCCTACGGAAATAATCAGCGACAACACGGGTGTGAGCAGTGGGGCGGTAATAATAAAGCAGAGCGGAAAAGAGTGAAAATGATAAATCATGAGTGGTGCTGTGGCAAAAACCGCTGAAACAGGCAACACTATCATTCCGGCAATTTTGTGCGAAATTGTACCCATACGAAACGGATTCAGCCGTTCACCAAGCAAAAGTATGCCTGCCACAGCAGCAAATGAAAGCTGAAATCCCACACTATAAAGCGATAGCGGACTAAAAAAAACTATAAGCATTGCCGCTCCGCAAAGTGCGTTGAACGATACATTATGCCTGTACATAACGTGCGACATAAGGACGAAAGTTGTCATTATCACCGCTCTCGTCACAGACGGTGACAACACTGTCATTATGGCATAGCACCAAAGCAAAATAATAGTGATAATTATTCGGATATTATGTTGCCGCAGCAGACTGACCGGGAATAGAATCCAATATAAGATAAGTGAAATAATTGCCACGTGCATTCCACTGAGTGCCAATATATGAGCAAGACCAGTAGCGGAATATGTTTTGCGGACTTCCGTTTTCAAGAGCGAAGTGTCACCGAAAATCGTGGCGGCAAGAAAAGCTGAAGTTTCTTCAGACAAGTCTGAAAACACCAGTAAATCCACGGCAAAACGCTTGAAATCGTAAAGTTTACCTTTAAGTCCCCCTATTCTGCCCGCTTGTGCTATATTCTTATCATCTACTCGCACCTTCAAGAAATAACCTCGTTGGCGATAGGACTTTGAAATATCCACCTCATCAGGCAGCAGCGTTTCTGACTTCATATCTCGGAAAGTACCGGTAAAACACACTATATCACCTATGCAATACTCTTTTTCCGAAGAAGTTACATAAACAACTGTTTTTACCGAAGTAATATCTTCACCGTCACACCGATATACCTCTGCAAAAAGTGTAATGCCGGCATCAGTTTCCTTGACAGAGGTTATTTCTGCCGTAAAAACCTTGAATCCATTCAATTTTTCTGCCATTGTTTCTTCCGGCACGCATAACACTGCCGCACACCACCCAAGAAGAAACATACCAGCCACAGGCAGTAACGTGCGGAGTTTTAGCACAAAGGTAACTGCCACTATAACCGGCAAAATCAGCCCAACCAAAACATTAGAGGAAACATAATGACAAAACAACACCCCTGCTGCGACTGCTATCAGCGGTGGCAACAGGGGTACGTATGAGAACGGCGGTTTCAAGACCGTGATGTTACTTTACACTATAGTGGCTTTTACCACAAAGAAACTTGAAACTCCGATAATAATCCAAAGCAGAATAGCAAGCACAAGAGGCTTGATACCTACGGACTTTATCATCTTAACGGAAAGACTTGCACCAATAAAGAAAAGTGTTACTACAAGTGCACGTTTGGCAATATAAACTATTGTTTCGGAAACACCTGCCGGAAGTCCGCAATAAGTATTGATAATCATTGCAACAACAAAAAGAAGGATAAACCATGGAATGGAAATCTTATTACCTTTTTCACGGAATATCAGCATAGTTACGAACGCAAGAGGAATAATCCAGAGTGCACGCGTGCACTTGATGAGTGTGGCAATTTCACACGCTTCCTTCCCATACGCAGAACCGGCTCCAACCACGGAAGATGTATCATGAATGGCAATGGCTGCCCACGTTCCAAACTGAGTCTGGCTCATATCAAAGTAGTGCCCGATTGGCGGGAAGATAAAGAGAGCAATAGCGTTTAGAATGAAGATAACACCCAGTGATACAGCCATTTCATTTTCATTTGCTTTAAGCACCGGACCTACGGCAGCTATTGCACTACCACCACAAATGGCAGTTCCCGAGGAAATAAGGTAAGACGTTTTGCGTTCCAAATGTAGCCAATAGCCTATCAAAACGCCTGCCACCATTACACCCATAACGGAAACAATGGTAAACATCATACCTTGACTACCGGATTCAAGTGATTTCTCAATACTCATACCAAAACCAAGTCCCACTACAGATGCTTGGAGAAGATATTTTGAAGCTTTCTTATTAAACTTTGAATTTGGCATTGTGCAGAGAAGTGCAAACACCAGACCAAGGAACAATGCCACTGCCGGACTGATTGCCAAATATTCCAAACCTACTTTGTCCCAAGGGAAAAGCATATAAATTATTGCAGCAATATAAATCACGCGGCTTACACCGAGAGATATAAGATTGCCCTTTTCGCATTTTGCGTCATTCTGTTTTTCAGACATTATTGTACGTGTTTAGTATAATTCTTATTTATATTACTCTATTCGTTCCAAATATTCCATGAGGCAAAAGCCTGAAGTAGGAGCATTTCAAGTCCGTTTTTCACAGTAGCTCCTGCTGCTTGTGACCGTTTCATAAACTCCGTTTCGTCAGGGTTATAAATAAGGTCGTAGCATAGATGATTTTTCCCAAGGAGATTGTAAGGAATTTCAGGAGCATTTTCCACATTTGGATACATACCCACAGGAGTGGTGTTCACAATTACTGTGTGACTGTCCATAATTTCCTTGTCAAGTTGCTCATAAGTAAGCACACTGTCTTTTGGAGTGCGTGAAACGAGTGTAGGCTCAAGTCCCAAATTTTTTAGTCCGAGCATTATAGCCTTTGAAGCACCGCCTGTGCCAAGTACAAGGGCTTTTTTGTGATGCGGCTTAAGGAGCGGAGCTATGGAATCCGAAAAACCTATGATATCGGAGTTATAACCTTTGAGTTTGAAATCACCGTTTTTGTCACGAATGATTTTTATCACGTTCACAGCACCTATTTCTGCTGCAACGGAATCCATCTCGTCCATATACGGAATCACTTGCTGTTTGTATGGGATAGTGACATTAAGCCCGGAGAGTTCCGGAAATTCCGCAAAAATCTCCATCAGTTCGCCTATATCTTCTATCTCAAAATTTTCGTATGAAGCGTCAATAGCCTCGCTCTCAAACTTTTGGTTAAAATACGTTTGTGAAAAGGAATGTCCGAGTGGAAAACCTATCAAACCATATATTTCTTTTTTCCTCTGCATAAAAAATGCTTTTTAGATATTGAAATTTCTTCAATCTGCAAAGATAAGCATTTATACCAATTATTGTATTTTTTTTGCTCAAAATATTTTCAGTAACACGGCTCTTTCATTATAAGGTAGAGTCCGGCCTATATGCGAAAGGAGTCACAGTCTTGCTTGCCAAGTTTGCTGTTTCAATGAATGTGTTGACTATTCTCGGTGCGAGGTTCCACCATATAGGATAGCCCAAGAAGACGTAGTCATACTTACTCACATCCACCGAAAGGGCTTTTATTTAGGCCGTGCCTTAGGATTGTTCATCTCTACCGAACTACGCGACTGTTTGTTTGTCAGTCGAGGTCGGCACTGGAATATGGCTTCACCGGAGCTATCTCACAGATGTAGGCATCAGCGATTTTTGCAATTTGCTTTGCCACTTGCCTTGTTGTTCCCGTTGCCGAGAAATACACGACCAATACTTTTTTCTTTTCCATTGTCTTTTTTTCTGTGTTTTGCGAACTATACTACCAATACTTTATTTTTTCAATTGCCCTTTTTACTTTGCTTTGTTAACAAGCCGATGCCGCAAATACTGTCAGCACAGCCAATAGCAAGTATTTTAGATGTTTATAATGTATAATGATGTATAATGATGTGATTATTGTCCATTGACATTCTCATACTCTTCATCGGATACTGGTTCCAGCCACTCATTAGATGCGTTCTCTCCCTCTATTTCAAAGGCAAGATGGGCAAACCAACTGTCGGCAGCGGCTCCATGCCAATGCTTCACGCCTGCAGGAATGTGGATGACTGTCCCCGGGAGAATCTCATGTGCAGGCTTTCCCCATTCCTGATACCAGCCACGTCCGGCCACACCGATAAGCATCTGTCCTCCGCCTTTGGTGGCATGATGGATGTGCCAGTTGTTGCGGCAACCAGGTTCGAAGGTGACATTGGCAATGGGAACCTGCTCGCCGGAAATACGTGCCAGATAACTGTTGCCCTTGAAATACCTGGCATAGGCAGTATTGGGTTCGCCAATGGGGAAAATCATCTCTTGTTGGAAACGAGTCTTCGCATCTTACAACGACATGTCTTCTTTCCAAACATCCTTAGCATGACGGAAAGCCGCCCACGCCTTGGGCCATCCTGCATAGAAAGCGATATGAGTGATGATTTCCGATATTTCGGTTCTTGTGATGCCGTTCTTCTTCGCCTCCTGCAAGTGATAGATGAGCGATGAGTCAGTGATACCCTGACTGATGAGTGAGGTGAGCGTAACAAGGCTGCGGTCGCGAAGGCTAAGCAGGTCGTTGCGGCTCCACACCTCGCCAAAGAGAATGTCATCGTTTAGCCGGGCAAACTCTGGGGCAAACTCGCCCAACTGCGTGCGGCCTGCCGTCTGTACTATTTTCTTTTGTGCCATAACGTTTAGTGTCGTTATTGTTATCAAAGTTAAGAATATGATAAAACGTGTCATTCGCATAACTAATGGTCGATGTAATTATCAATCAAACCCCTTTACCCATGTCGTAGGCCTGCATCAAGCTGGCATTGCCTTCGATGTCTCTCGCATCGTTTACACCACCGCAAAAAAGATGACCTTTGAGTGAAGACTTGCCGTAGCAGTCAATCCAACCTGTCAGACCAATCTCGGCACGTCGGGGAGTATCCTCTTCGGCTTCAGCGGCTGTGGTGAGCAGATAGATGTCACGGAAATGGTAGTCCTTCGGGTACATGG
>SAMEA3663271__coassemble_273_pt1 | contig 20797 bp, 12 predicted proteins | sample SAMEA3663271__metabat2_low_PE_018 | metagenome-assembled genome bin SAMEA3663271 (sample SAMEA3663271) | pig gut metagenome | biome: pig gut; feature: pig-associated habitat; material: faeces | place: China | collected 2013
TAGCGAGTTGCTGGTGGAGGAAATTGCTTTGGCAGTGTGCATCGTGAATGAGAACATCGTCAATAGTGTATCCGTCTTTGCCGATTTCCACCGCCTTGAGTCCGAAACCTTCTTGAACTATACCTTTGTTGCCTTCTTTGCCGAAAATCATTTTTTCGCCATGCACGAGGTGGATAGTTCTGTCTGCACGAGTTTCACGGTCTGTGATAAAATTGTGGATACCATTGTTGAAAATCATACAGTTTGTAAGCATTTCCACAACGGAAGCACCTTTATGGCGTGCTGCTGCAACCATCACTTCCTGTGATGTGGCAAGTTCAACGTCGATAGCACGTGCAAAGAAGTTTCCTCTTGCTCCAAACACGAGTTCTGCCGGGATAAACGGGTCTTCCGTAGTTCCGTAAGGAGAAGATTTGGAAACGAATCCGCGGTCACTTGTAGGAGAATACTGTCCTTTTGTAAGGCCGTAGATTTTGTTGTTGAAGAGAATAATGTTGATGTCAATATTGCGGCGTACAGCGTGGATAAAGTGGTTACCACCTATAGCAAGTCCGTCACCGTCACCGGAAATCTGCCATACGGTCATTTCAGGATTTGCCACTTTGAAGCCTGTTGCAATAGCGGCGGCACGTCCGTGGATAGTGTGAAAGCCGTATGTGTTCATATAGTAAGGCAGACGTGAGCTGCAACCGATACCGGAAATCACAGCCGTCATGTGTGGTGCTACTCCGAGTGTAGCCATAGCCTTATGCAGAGAGTTGAGCACTGCGTGGTCGCCGCAGCCGGGACACCAGCGTACGGGTTGGTCACTCTTGTAGTCTGCTGCTGTATATTTTATTTCTTCCATGATTACTTGCCCTCCATAAGTTTAGATACACCATCTACGATTTCTTTCACCATAAATGGCTGACCTTGGATTTTATTTATGCGTTTAATTTCTTTGCTTGGGAATTTGGCTTGCAAATAGTCTGCAAACATACCGGTGTTGAGTTCTGCCACAATCACATTTTTGTATTTGCCGATTATTTCTGCTGTGTTAGCCGGCAGAGGATTTATGTAGCGGAAATGGGCGAGTGCCACTTTCTTGCCTTCTTTGCAGAGTTCCTGTGCCGCTGTAAGTAGATGTCCGTAAGTTCCGCCCCAGCCGATAATCAGAGTGTCGGCATCTGCATCGCAGAGAATTTCTTGCGGAGGAATATTGTTTGCTATGCGAGCAATTTTTTCTTTACGGATACCCACCATTTTTTCGTGGTTAGCCGGGTCGTTTGAGATAGCACTTGTTTCTGCGTGCTTTTCAAGACCTCCCAGACGGTGCATAAGTCCTTCTGTTCCCGGTATTCCCCAGTACCTTACGAGTGTTTCCGGGTTGCGGAGGTATGGTTTCCAACCATCTTTTTTGTCTTCCGGCACGAAGTTGCATTTAATTTCCGGGTATTCATCGTATTCCGGTATTCTCCAAGCAGAAGAGCCGTTACCGATAAATGCGTCGGAAAGGAGGATAACCGGTGTCATATGTTCCAATGCTATTCGGCAAGCCTCAAAAGCAGTGTCAAAGCAGTCTGTTGGTGATGCTGCTGCAACAACGGCAACGGGTGATTCACCGTTACGTCCATAGAGTGCTTGCATAAGGTCTGTTTGCTCTGTTTTTGTAGGGAGGCCTGTTGAGGGTCCGCCACGTTGAACGTCTATTATCACGAGAGGAAGCTCTGCAATCACAGCAAGACCTATACCTTCGCTCTTAAGTGCGAGACCCGGGCCGGAAGTGGAGGTTACGGCAAGGTTGCCTGCAAATGAAGCACCGATAGCGGAGCACACACCTGCAATTTCATCTTCCATTTGGCAGGCTTTTACGCCTAAGTCTTTGCGTTTAGCCAATTCATGGAGAATATCTGTTGCCGGGGTGATAGGGTAGCTGCCCAGGAAGAGTGGACGACCGGATTTCTCGGAAGCGAGGATAAGTCCCCATGCAGTGGCAGTGTTGCCGTTTATATCCGTGTATTTACCCGGTTTGATAGTTTCAGTTTCAATGCGATAAGTAGAAACGGAAGCATGGATATTGTGTCCGTAGTCATAGCCGGCTTGAATCACTTTTGCGTTAGCTTCAAAAACGGCAGGCTTTTTGGCAAACTTGTTTTTGAGCATATGGAGTGCATTTTCAAGCGGGCGGTCAAAAAGCCAGCATACAAGACCGAGTGCAAAAATGTTTCTGCACTTAAGGATGGCTTTGTTATCCATACCGCTGTCTGCAAGTGCAGCTTTGGTCATAGTAGTTACAGGTACTTCCACTACCTGTGCAGTGATGCCGAGTTCTTTAATAGGGTCATCGGTTTGGAAAAGTGCTTTTTTGAGTCCCTCCGGTTTGAATGCGTCAATATCCAAGATAATAACACCTGTAGGTTTGAGGAATTTTACGTGTTGTTTGAGTGCCGCGGGGTTCATGGCCACCAATACGTCACATTCATCACCCGGGGTGTGAACACCGGAGCCTACGCTTACCTGAAAACCGGAAACGCCGCTCAATGAACCTTGTGGTGCTCTTACTTCTGCCGGATAGTCCGGGAAAGTGGAAACGCTGTTACCTACACCTGCGGAAACGTTTGTGAAAATGTTTCCTGCCAGCTGCATTCCATCTCCTGAGTCACCTGAGAATCTAACGACTACCTTGTCGAGAGTCTTAACACTGGTTTGCTCTAACATGTCTTAAGAATAATGTTTGCTTTTGGGTTATTTAGTATTTAAGATTGTTCTTTCGCATCGGCAAAATTTTCAAAAAAACTTTACCACCGCAAAGTTACACCTTATTTTTTACATTTAAGACTTTTTTGACTTTTTTTTGTTTTTATGTAGATAGTAGTGCTTCTATATTTTCCAAATTTTCACCACATCTATTCTGATACCATCTTTTATGATGTTTTTTTCTTGATTAAAAGTGATGATTTTGCAATTTTTGCAGCCTGTGAACAGTGAGGCGGAAAGTAGTCCGTCTATTTCTCTTTTTGCATTATCTTCATTCAGTTCCCAGCATACTTGTATCAATTCGGAAACATCAGTATCACGAACTATCACAAAATCACATTCTTTTCCTTCGTTGTAATAGTAGATACTGTCACTTTTTGAAAGGTTTGAGTATAGCATTTGGAATACTATATTTTCCAGTGCTTTTCCATATTCGTCGCTTTGTGGCAGAATTACGGCATTTCTCAATGCCATATCAGCTACATAATATTTTGCCGGAGAAATGGACTGTTTGAGTAGGGATTTGGAGTATTTGCAAACTTTGGTGAACAGGGAAATGTTGCAAGCATATTCAAGCCAAGTGTATAGAGAATCCTTTGATACTTTTGCTCCTTGTGATTTTATGTCGTTCAGGATATTATTTATGCTTGTTGGCTTGGTTAGGTTGCTCATCACGCGTTTCAGAAAATATTTCACGGTTGTGACGTTTGATTTCACGTGGTAGTGGTCTATAATATCTCGTAAAAGCATAGTGTCAAGGTAAGACTGGAGTATTTTTACCTTGTCTGTTTCTCTTTCTGTCAGCACAACTTGCGGAAAACCTCCCTCCCTACAGTATTTTTTGAAAGCATTTGCTATTATGGCGGCTCCTTGTTCGGAATACACGTCTTCTTGAATTCCTTTGAATGTGAGATACTCCTTAAAATTCAGCGGAAAAGCACGGTATTCATCAGGCCAGCCTCGCAATGCGGATGCCATTTCGTCAGACAGCATTTTTGCTGTGCTACCCGTGATATAGATATTTTTGCAGTAGTTTTTATATACTCTCAGTACAAATAGTTCCCATCCTGTAACCAATTGTATCTCATCAAAAAACATATATACGCTGCTCAGTGGATGCTCAGGGTATAATTCGCGATAAGCTTGGAGTATTTCGTCAAGGTTTTCATGGCTGATACTCATAAAACGTTCATCATCAAATCCTATATATAGAATTTGTTCCCGTTTTACACCACGTTCTATCAACTTGTTTATTACCAAACCGAGCATAGAAGATTTTCCGCATCTTCTTACTCCTGTGACTGTTACTATCCTTTTGTTGTCTATGGGCAACTCCAGTTCTCTCTGCGTAAGGTTAAACGGCAATTCCCTCTGGTGAAGACGTATTATTGATTGAAAAACCGATTTTAATTCCATATTCTTTTGATTTTACCCTGCAAATATACAAATTTCCCTTTTTATAAGGAAATTTTTGGTAAATATTTCCTTTTCAAAAGGAAATGTTATTGTGTTTTCTTCCTTTTCAAAAGAACCATTTATCGGTTTTACGCAAATTTTTCACCTAAATAGTGAGCAAATTTCAGGTTTAGAACCATTGCTATTATTCCGATTATGCTGCAAATAGCGAATTCTGTGCCGCTAAGCATTGCAAATAGTTGTGATGTGACCAAAATGGAATAGGGAAGCAGTAAACATGTATTTTTTTTACATCTGCTACAAATTCTCGTCCCTTGACTCAAAAAGTCACTCATAAAAATGTGCCGCTATGAGTAAAAGTCCCTCATAAAAATGTATTACTGTGGGTAAAAGTCCCTCATAAAAATGTAGAAATATTTGGTAATATGCTGATAATTACCTACTTTTGCACAAAAGTAAAATTTCAAACAAAAAATATGGAAAGAGAGATAATGAAAGACCTCCAGAAATGGAGAGAAAGAGCAGACAGAAAACCCCTCATTCTGCTTGGTGCACGCCAGGTGGGAAAAACTTATATTCTCAAAGAATTCGGGAAAAGATATTACGAAAATACGGCGTACATAAACTGTGATGATAACGAGCTTGTAAAAGATATTTTTATGCCGGATTACGACGTAAAAAGAATACTCTTGTCAATAGGTTCCATCACAGGAGTATCCATAAAACCCGGCAAAACCCTGATTATACTTGATGAAATACAAGAACTAAAAAGAGGACTTAACGCACTGAAATATTTCTGTGAAAATGCACCGGAATACCATTTGGCTGTGGCTGGCTCACTCTTAGGAATTACCCTGCATCAGGGAGAATCTTACCCGGTGGGAAAGGTAAACACTTTGGAGATTCACCCTATGAGTTTTGAAGAATTTCTTGCTGCAAAAGGAAAGACGCAAATGTGCGAAATGCTCCGGGATAAACAGTGGAATGTGTTGGAAAATACAAAAAATCTTTATATTCAGTCTCTTAGGGAATATTACTTTACAGGAGGAATGCCGGAGGCTGTAAAGAAATTTATTGAAACGAACGATGCCGTGCAAGTGAGAGAAATACAAAAAGAAATACTGTTTGCATACGATAAAGACATCTCCAAACATGCTCCCGTAAATGAGGCGGTAAGAATAAATCAGGTTTGGAAATCCATTCCTGCACAGTTAGCGAAAGAAAACCGCAAATTTATCTATGGAGCGGTTAGGCAAGGCGGAAGAGCAAAAGACTTTGAGATTGCCATTCAGTGGCTTCTTGATGCAGGTTTGGTGTATAAAGTGGAACGTGTCAGTAAACCGGCTATGCCTCTCGGCAGTTATGCGGATTTTTCATCTTTCAAATTGTACCTTTTGGATTGCGGATTATTGGGAGCTATGAACAATACTCCTCCTGCATTATTGCTTACCACAAACACTATGGCTGAAAGTAAGGGCGTCTTTACGGAAAACTTTGTGTGCTCGCAGCTTCACAATAGCCGTGACCTCTTTATTTACTATTATAGCAAGGATAGTAGCACACAGGAAGTGGATTTTGTAGTGCAGCATGGCATGGATATTATTGCCATTGAAGTGAAAGCGGAAGAAAATTTGCAGTCTAAATCCCTAAAAGCTTTTCATAGCGAGAATCCGGGCGTAAAGTGTCTTCGCACCTCAATGGCAAGCTATCGCAAAGAAGAATGGCTTGAAAACGTTCCTCTTTATGCTATTCAGAGTTATTGGTAAATACTGTTAATTTGAATGATTTTGAAAGCGGGGAGGAAAATGCTCGTTTCAATAAAATTAATACACATTATTATATGTGTTTCAAAAATTTTGCATACATTTGCCGAAAATTTCAGAACAAATATTGAGTGCGTTTGTACTTAATATATAACATATATTAAAGGTAAAAAATGTCGAAAAATCTTGTTATCGTAGAGTCTCCGGCAAAGGCAAAGAAAATAGAAGAATTTCTGGGTAAAGAATATAAAGTGCTCTCAAGTTACGGACATATTCGAGATTTGAAATCAAAAAGTTTAAGTATTGATATCAAAGAGAATTTTGCTCCGATTTACGAAATTCCTTCAGACAAATTGAATATTGTGGATAATCTCAAGAAAGAAGCAGACAAAGCAGACGTTGTCTGGCTTGCTTCCGATGAGGACCGTGAAGGAGAGGCTATAGCATGGCACCTTTTTGAGGTGCTGAAACTCAATCCGGAAAAAACTCGCCGAATAGTGTTTCACGAAATAACTAAAACCGCTATACTTGATGCTATCAAGCACCCCCGTGATATAGACCGCTCGCTTGTTGATGCTCAGCAGGCAAGACGTGTATTGGACCGTATTGTGGGTTTTGAACTTTCTCCGGTGCTTTGGAAAAAAATCAAGCCGTCACTTTCTGCGGGTAGAGTACAGTCTGTGGCAGTACGTCTGATTGTGGAACGTGAGAATGAAATCAAGGCATTCAAGCCGGAAGAATATTTCCGTATTACCGGTGATTTTTCCACACAGGCAGGTGTGGTGTTCAAGGCGGAACTAAACAAGCGTATGGCGGACCGTGGTCAGGCACTACAGTTTGTAAAAGACTGTGTGGGGGCGGAATACACTATCTCTGATGTGAATGTCAAACCGGCTACCAAATCTCCGGCTCCACCTTTCACCACTTCCACGCTCCAGCAGGAAGCTGCTCGCAAACTCGGATTTTCCGTTTCGCAAACTATGATGATGGCACAGCGACTTTATGAGCAAGGTTATATCACATATATGCGTACGGACTCCGTGAACCTTTCCTCGCTTGCTATCAATACTATTTCCAATGAGATTAAAGCACTTATGGGTGAACAGTACCTGAAAGTACGCAAATATCATACTTCCTCCAAAGGTGCACAGGAAGCTCACGAAGCAATACGTCCAACATATATTTCGAACAGAGTAATAGAAGGTACGCCACAGGAAAAAAGACTCTACGACTTGATTTGGAAACGCACTCTTGCTTCACAAATGGCTGATGCGGAATTGCTGAAAACAACGGTTGATATTGACGTGTCAAGTCGCAGTGAACATTTTGTGGCAACGAGTGAACTTATCAAGTTTGAAGGTTTCCTGAAAGTGTATATCGAGAGTCACGACGATGATGCCGACGATGATTCAAACCGCAGCACAAACCTCTCATCTGCAGGTATTAAGTCCGGTGATAGGCTCAGTGCAGACGGCATTACTGCCATGCAGCGTTTCACACAGCAGCCGCCACGGTATTCCGAGGCTTCACTTGTAAAAAAAATGGAGGAACTCGGAATAGGACGTCCTTCCACTTATGCTCCTACAATTTCCACTATCCAGCAGAGAAAATACGTCGAAAAGAGTGAAAAGGAAGTAACAAAACGTGATTTTACAATCATTACGCTTGTTAAGGGCAAAGTTGCCGAGAAAAAATCGTCTGAAACAATCACAACGGAAAAAGGACGACTTATGCCTACGGATACGGGCGTGGTTGTAAACAATTTCCTTACAGAGTATTTCCCGGATATTTTGGATTATAATTTTACAGCCAAGGTAGAGCAGGATTTTGATACTATTGCACAGGGCAAGCAGGAATGGACCGACAGCATACACGGTTTTTACGATTTGTTTCACCCGGCTGTGGATTCCGCTATGAGTATGCACCTGGAGCACAAAGTAGGCGAACGCATACTTGGTGCTGACCCTAAAACAGGTAAACAGGTATCTGTGAAAATCGGTCGTTTTGGCCCTGTTGTTCAGCTTGGTGAAGCAGACGATAAGGAAAAACCTCAGTTTGCGTCATTGCAGAAAGATCAGTCTGTTTCCACTCTCACACTTGAGCAGGCTCTGAAACTTTTTGAGTACCCTAAAACTATTGGAGAATACGAAGGAGAGGAAATAACTGTGGCAGTAGGTCGTTTCGGTCCATACGTGAAGCATAACGGCAAGTTTGTGTCTATCCCCAAAAGTATTTCCCCCTCTCAAATCACTATAGAACAGGCTATTGAACTTATAAACGAAAAACGCAATGCGGAAAACAATAAAATTGTCAAGTCTTTTGACGAAGATGAAAAATTGCAACTTTTGAACGGAAGATACGGCATTTATATCGCATACGACGGCGTAAACTATAAGATTCCAAAAACGTATTCGGAACCGCAAAATATGACTTTTGAGCAGTGTATGAATGTTGTTAATTCTCAGAAAGATAAGCCTGCCAAGGCAAAAGGTGCAAAAACGTCAAAAAGCAGAGCTAAAAAGTAATTATACAGCTTGTGGCATAACAATATGGTAAAGCAATTAAGAAATAAGCCCGGCTCCGAGCGAGCACCTTTCCGCCCGGACATCATTGAAAATTACGCCGTTGCAACGGAAGGAAAGTTGTTAGACTTTATGATAGAGGCTATGCCTCAGCGTAAAAGAACTAATATAAAAGAGTTGCTGAAGCATAATCAAGTTATGGTAAATGAAACCGTAACCACAAAATTTGACTGTGAAGTAGCTCCGGGCGATACGGTAAAGATAAATCTTACCCGAGCATTTCCTGTGTTTTATCACCGCAGAGTGTCTATCGTTTATGAAGACGACGACGTGATTGTGATAAACAAGGGCTACGGGCTTTTGTCTATGGGCACGGACAGCTATAAGGAAGAAACGGCATACACAATCTTGCGTGACTATCTCAAGTGGAAAAGTCCTGCAAACAAACTGTTTATCGTTCACCGTCTGGACCGCGATACTTCCGGACTTATGCTTTTTGCCAAAAATATTGAGGCAAAAGAAGCACTCCAACACAACTGGAACAATATGGTGCTTGAACGCAAGTACCTTGCAGTGGTGGAAGGCAACGTTAAAGACAATGAAGGTACTATCCGCTCTTATCTTGCAGAAAATAGTAAGTTTGAAGTTTATAGCACTAATAATCCGGAGGAGGGACAACTCGCTGTGACAAGATATAAAGTGCTTAAACGCAGTAGAAAAGGTTATACGCTCATGGAAGTGTCGCTTGATACCGGTAGAAAAAACCAGATTCGTGTTCACATGAAAGATTTGGGAAATCCAATCTCCGGTGACCGCAAATACGGTGCACACGTCAGTCCTATACACCGCCTTGCTCTCCATGCCGCCACTTTGCGTTTCGTTCACCCTGTCACTCACCGAGATATGAGGTTTGAAACGCCTGTGCCGCCACTTTTCTCCTTGCTGGTGAAATAGTATAAAATAATGAAAACTATGAAAAAAATACTGATAACGCTGCTGCTGACATTCATGTCGGCAAACATTTTTGCACAGACTCAACCGGATTCCGAAGCATTTTACGTTCGCGGTGTGCAGATGTATGAAGACAAGAATTTTGCAGGTTGTATAGACATGATGACATCTGCAAAAAGTTATGGTCTTGCAGATGAGGAAAAAGCGGACCTTTACATTGCACTTTCACATAAAGACCGTGCAGATGAGGCGGTTCTATTCCTTGATAGATATCCCACCTCGCCGTTTCGCCATATTGTTTTATGCCATATCGCCGACTTTTACCTCGGTGAGGAAAATAATTCCCTCTTTGCTTTGAACTATTATGATTCTGCTTCAATAGAGGCACTTAATGATTTCCTTGCCGGTGATGTTTCGTTGCATAAAGGCGTGGCACAGTCTCAGGAACGCTATTGGGACAAGGCAAAAGCAATGTTTTCTTCACTCCTGGGCACTCGCCATAACAATGAAGCGAATTTTTACCTGGGTTATATCGCTTTTTGTCAACGTGACCTGAAAAGTGCTGCAAAGTATTTTGAGGCTGTGAATCCCGGTTTGACACGTCCGGCAAAGGACCGTGATTACTTCCTTTCACAGATTTATTACTTGCAGAAAAACTATTCCAAAGCATCTGCTACAAGTTCAAAAGTCCTTAAAGATGCAGGAGCAACAGAAGAAACATACTATGCTGAAATGCTTAGAGTTAATGGTGAGTCCGCTTATAATCTCGGACAACATCAAGAGGCTGTGGCAACATTGAAGCAATACGAAAGCAGGGTTTCTGATACTGCCGTTTCCACAAAATATATCCTCGGTGAAGACAGTTTCCTGAACGGCAACTATTCAGCTGCTATCAAGTACCTCACCCCGGTGGTAAAAGATGATAGTGAAATGGGACAGGCTGCGAGTTTGCTTTTAGGACAGGCTTATATCCACTCCGGTAAGTATGATTCAGCACTCATTGCACTCCGCAAGGCATACGAAATGACTTTCAATGAGGGGTTGCGTGAAACGGCTCTTTACAATTATGGAGTTGCAAAAATGATGGGAGGAAAAATGCCATTCGGCAATTCTGTTGCCACTTTTGAAAAATTCCTTAAAGAATATCCTAATTCGCGTTATTCTCCCGAGGTTCAGCAGTATATCATTCAAGGTTATATCGCTGATAATGACTATGAATCTGCCCTAAATAGTATAAATGCTCTTTCTTCACCTACGGAAGAAACTATGAAATCAAAGCAACTGATACTTTACACTCTCGGTTGCCGTGCACTAAATTCTCCTGTAAGTGACACTGCTACACTTAATTATGCGGTGGGAAAACTCCGTGAGGCAAAAACACTATCCCAGTATGGTGAGGACATTGCTACGGAATGTGACCTTTGGATTGGTGAGGCTCTTTATCGTCAAGGTAATTATGACCAAGCTATAAAAAGTTATAAATCCTACATCGCAATTGCACCTAAAACAGCCTCAAACCGTATAACTGCTTATTACGACCTTGGCTATGCTCAGTTTGGCAAAAAAGATTTCACTGCGGCTTATTCTTCATTCAGCACTTATATCGGTAGCACGGCAGATGCCGTTCACAAGTCAGATGCCATGAACCGTATGGGCGACTGTCTTTACTATAAATCCGAGTTTGAAAATGCTGCGAAAATATACGATAAGGCATTTGATACAAACCCCGCTGCCGGTGACTATGCTCTTTTCCAAAAGGCTGTGATGAAAGGACTTCGACGTCTGCACACGGAGAAAATAGAGGGCTTGAAAGATATGATGAACCGTTTCCCCAATTCCGGTCTTTACCCTTCCGCTTTGCTGGAAATGGCGGAGGCATACCAGGAAATAGGAAAGGCTGATAAAACCATTGAAACATATAACACCCTTGTAAGCAAATATCCGGACACTGCACAGGGCAGACAGGGCTTGCTTCTGCTTGCTATTACATACCTGAATGGTGGCAGCCGTGACAATGCTGTGGCTACATACAAAAAACTTATTTCGCAGTATCCTACAAGTGAGGAGGCTAAGGTGGCTGCTGACGATTTGAAGCGTATTTACACGGAAGAGTCTGCAATTTCAGAGTTTTTCGCATTTCTCCGTACTGTGGATAATGCTCCGAGTATAGACCTCAATGAAATGGAACGGCTCACCTTTGTTTCTGCGGAGAATCTTTACAAAAAAAATGGTGATATCGGTCAGATTCTCACTTATCTGAAAGACTATCCGGCGGGAGAATATGCTGCACAGGCACTTATGTATCAAACACAGGATTTTGCAAGAAAAGGTGATGATGTTGCGGCAAAAAAGACTGCACAAAAAATAATTACGGACTTTCCTCACTCCGCCGTTGCCGAAGATGCTTACATTGCACTTGCTACGGCTCAAACGGATTTGGGAATGTCTGTTGATGCACTGGCAACATACCGTGCTCTGGAAAAACGTGCTTCCGGCAGTGTTGTGTTGAACACCGCTCGCCTGGGTATTCTCCGCACCGCTCGCGACTTGGGCTATGCAGATGTGATGCTTGAGGCGGCAGACAACCTGTTGGCATCTTCCACTGTTGGTGCAAACAGCCGTGAGGAAGTTCTTTTTGCAAAAGGTGTCGCACTTGAAAAACTTGGCAGAGGCGAAGAAGCCGTGGACTGTTGGACTGAACTTTCCGAGGATTTGAGCCGCATTTATGGCACGAAGGCTGCCTTTTATCTTTCACAGTACTATTTTGACATCGACAATTTGCCTAAAGCAAGGCTCTATTCGGAAAAAATTATTGATGAAAATCCACCGCACCAATATTGGGTTGCAAGAACATTTATTCTCTTGAGCGACATCAATCGCCGTGAGGGCAATACTTTTGAGGCTGACGAATATCTGAAACTGCTCCGTGATAACTATCCCGGTAGTGAGCCGGATATCTTCACTATGATTGAGGAAAGACTTAATGGTCATATTTTAGAGTAAGTTATGAAGAAAATATATTTAATATTCGCACTGTTGCCACTTGCTTTCACCGCAGGTGCACAAGGACTTAACAAGGAAATAACCATAGAAAAAGAAATTGTGCCGGAACTCCGTGCAGCCACTCGTCTTGATGTTTCGCACAATATTTTAGCACCGCAATTTCGCTCGCAGCAATTAGCTGTCAGTGAGCGTGATATGGGTGTGAATATAAATCCCGATGCCGCACCGCTCGTTCCGGTTTACGATATGAATTCAAGCAAATTGAATAGGGGATACCTCAGACTTGGCTATCTGCCTGAATACAACGCAAATGTGGCTGCCGGATATAAGTTTCTGAAAACGGATAACACTACTCTCGGTGCTTATCTCAATTATAATGGTATTATTTACGATATGGATAAGGCTGAACCGGAAGACGACAAGGTGAAAGACCATAATTTTGACCTTGGACTTAACTTAACCCATAAATTTTCTGCCGATGCCTCTTTGAAAATTAATGCCAATTTCGGTACTGCCTATTCAAAATACGCTTACGAACTTTGGTCGGGTGAGGGTTTCCCTGCAAATTTGCTATATAAAGGCGGTAACACTCGTTTTGGCTTTGATGCCGAATATACAGGCATTTACGGTGATGTGAATTACTATGTTTCCGGCAAGGCAGGTTATTTTAAGAATAAAGTGGACGATGATGCTATGCCATACGGTTTAGATGTTCCGGAAGATTATGAAATAAAAGGCACTGCGGAAACGTCTTTCGGCTTTGCTGCAGGCGTGAATAGCGGAAATGTCGGACTTGATATCAGTGCGGATTTCCTGCACTATAATCAGTTTAACAGCTATTCCGGCTCTTATCCGGACAGAAACCTTTGGCAATTCGTTCCCGGTGATGGAAAAACTACCGGAATAGTGACTGCACGTCCTTTTTACAGGTTTGTCGATGGTGGTTTGTCTGCAAACATAGGCGTGAAGGCGGAACTCAGTGTCAATTCCGGAGATAAATTCCATATTGCACCGGATATCCGCTTAAGTGCTCGGGTTACCAAGGCCTTTTCGCTTTTTGCAAACGTTACGGGAGGTGTGTATCAAAATTCTTTGAAGTCTCTTTACAATCTGAATCACTACACAAACCCCGCTTTGGCATACGGCAACACTGAAACCGCCATTGATGCAAATGCCGGTTTCGTAGTTGGTCCGTACAAGGGTTGCTATTTGAAGATTTATGGCGGATATACTTCAAATGACGACTATTACGTATTGGGCAATTATGGCAAAAGTGATTTTTTTGTACCTGTCGGCATAGATAAGTGGTATGCCGGAGCGGAAGCACATCTGTCTTACCGTAACATCGTGGATTTTAATGCCAAATATTCCGTTAATCCTGCGGAATACCGCCACGAACGTGCTACGGGGCTTGCTGAACTTTTGCTCACTGTTCGCCCGATAGATAAACTTACCCTCGGTGTCGGTTGGGACTATGCAATCGGTCGCAAATACTACTTCTGCTCACATGACGGAACACTTGAAAATCAGATTATTAACTATCAAGATAATAGTTTATACAATTACAGCATTGTGAACCTTAATGCGGCATATTCCATCACCAAAAATATATCCGCTTTTGTGAATTTGCGTAATCTTACGGGGCATCAAAACCTTGTTTCTCCTTACCTTTGGTCGCAGAAACTTGGCGGACTTGTAGGTGTGAGTATAATATTTTAATTGATAAGTGTTTATGGCAATAATCGAATATTTACGCCGTCGTCCTGCACTGGTGCTGCTCCTTGTGCTGATAGTAACATTTATTCCGTTTTTGGGCGAGGCACTTTATAACACAAAGGGAGAGCCTCGTGAGGCTATTGTGGCTGTTTCCATGTTTCAGCAAGGTGATTATATTTTGCCTGTGAGCAATGGAGGTGATATTCCATACAAGCCGCCAATGTTGGCATGGTGCATAGCACTCGTGTCTTTACTCACGGGCGGCGAGGTTACAGAGTTTACGTCACGCATGCCGTCGGCTGTGGCACTGATAGTTATGACCTTTGTTGTCTATCTTGTGGCACGTCGTTACACCTCGCAGAGCAAGGCTATGATGTCTGCTCTTATCTCCGTTACGGCATTTGAGGTATATCGTGCCGGATTTGCTTGTCGTGTGGATATGCTCTTGACTATGTTTATTGTCACATCGCTCTTTTTGCTGTATGATAACTATCTCAAAAACAAGCGGATATTCTCTGTGGGTGCAATTCTTTTGATGAGCGGAGCGGTGCTCACGAAAGGTCCGATAGGTGCTGTTTTGCCGGCAATGGTTGCATGGGTGTTTTATCTTTTGCGAGGAGAAAATTTTTGGCGTGCATCACTGCTGACGGCAGCCAACGTGCTTTTGTCGCTTGTGATACCTATGCTTTGGTACGTTGCGGCATGGAAACAGGGTGGTGACGACTTTTTGGCACTAATGATAGAGGAAAATGTAGGACGTTTTACGGGTACTATGAGTTATGAATCACATCTTAACCCATGGTATTACAATGTGATAACGGTGGTTGCAGGTCTGTTGCCATACACGTTGTTGCTCCTTTTCTCACTTTTCGGACTAAAGTATGGAAAACCGAGAATAAGTCTTTCCGGTTCTCGTTTTTTGATATGGATAAAGAGTTTGCGTCAGGCAAATCCGTGGATTTTGTTTAATGCCCTTGTGGTGATACTGATTTTTATATTTTACTGTATTCCGGGCAGCAAACGCAGTGTGTATTTATTACCGATTTATCCCTCACTTGCCTTTTTTATAGCACATTATGTGCATTACCTTTACAAACGTACCCCCGGAGCATTAAAGGTTTATTCCTGTATTATCGCTTCAATACCTATTTTGCTCGTTGTGGTGCTTATGGCAATCAAAATCAGCAATTTGCGTTTTGGCAAGGCATCAATGGATATGTTTCTTGAAGGCTTTGATGAGGGCGAAATAGGCATTTTGGGAATAGTTGCTATTGCGGCATCGCTTGTGATGTCTTATTTCACGTTTCAGTCTGTATGTCGCGATGGTGGCAGGGTGGCGGTTCGCCGAGCAATTGTGACGCTTGTTACCATATATTGGTCTTTTGCTTCCGTATATCAGCCTCTTGCACTTAACGTGAAAAGTGATATTGTGATTGCGGAGCAGTTGTCAAAGCAGGGTTTCGGCAAGGAAAAGCCTGTTTATGGTTGGTGTGCCACGGAAATGCTCAGGTACTACACTGTGAACTTTTATCTCGGTGATAGTGTTATAAATTGTGAAAAACAAATGCCGGAGAGTGGCACGATGATTATTGGAGAAAAGGACCTCCAAGAATGGCTTGAAATATACGGAAATAAATATTTTTATGAAGTCGTTTCAAACACGAATCATCGTAGTTGCGACAGTAAACAAAATGTATTATTTGTTAAATTTGGTCAAAAAGCCTTTTTTTGAGGTCAAAAATACGAGATTTGGGCAAAAATCAACTAAAAGATACATAATTTTTTTCCTTTTTTTGTTTTTTTCAACTATTTTGAATAACTTTGCACTAAGAATTAATCATGTAAACTTTTTTTAAGATGAAGAAAATCATTCTTATCGCTGCGTTAGCACTTGGTGCGATGGCAGCACAAGCACAAGTTACCGTACAAGGTAGCAAATTTACAGACAATTGGTCATTAGGCGTTAAGGCCGGTATGACTACTCCTCTCAGAAATCATGCTTTCTTTGGATGTGCTCGCGGTTTGGCAGGCATTGAACTCAAAAAACAAGTTACTCCGGTACTTGGTCTTGGTATCGAAGGTGAATTTACTTTCAATACTTCAAGCTGGTTTGAAGGCCAAGTTAAAAGTTGGAACGTTGTTGACCACCAGTATGTAGGTGCAGTGACTACTGTTAACCTTATGAACGCTTTCGCAGGTTACAAAGGTGCTCCTCGTGCTTTTGAAATGGAAGCTGTTTTAGGTGCAGGTTGGCTTCACGCTTACAATCCTTCCAAAAACATCCCCGGCGGTTGGGACGGCAACACTTGGGCTACTAAAGCAGGTTTGAATTTCAATATCAACCTTGGTGCTGAAAAAGCATGGACTGTTTCCGTTAAACCTGCTATTCTCTGGAATATGGGTGCCGGCAAGCAGTATGCGAGCCACATCAATGGTCTCTCTGCTCAGTACACTGCTAACCGTGCTGCATTTGAACTCGCTGCAGGTCTTACTTATCACTTCAAAAACTCTAACGGAACTCATTCTTTCGTAGTTGCTCGTCTTTACGACCAAGCTGAAGTTGATAACCTCAACGCTCAAATCAATGCTCTCCGCAACGACCTCGACAACTGCAACGCTAACAATGCTTCTCTCCAAGCTAAGATTAACAACCTCCAGGCTGAACTCGACGCTTGCAACCGTCGTCCGCCGGTAGTTAAAGAAGTTGTTAAAAACCTCAACAACGTTCGTTACGTATTCTTCCGTCAAGGTTCTGCAGTTATCCAAGAAAACCAGAAACCTAACCTCAAACTCATCGCTGATGCAGTTGCTGAAAACGAAGGTTCTACTGTAACTATCGAAGGTTTCGCTTCTCCGGAAGGTAGCAAGGCTCTCAACCAGCGTCTCTCTGAACGCCGTGCTGAAGCTGTGAAGAAAGCTCTCGTTAAAAACTACAATGTTAACGCTGACGCTATCTCTACAGAAGGCAAAGGTGTTGGTGACATCTTCGACACTCGTAGCTGGAACCGTATGGCTAAATGTACAGTTAACGTGAAATAACTAAATTTTCCATATTTCATTTCAAGAGACTCTTCTCGGTGACGAGGGGAGTCTTTTTTTTTGGAATGGCTCTTGGCTGTATTTTCTGTAATTACAACCTCCCTATTTGCTTTAATATTTTTTGACAAAAATTTAATAAAAATAAGGTTGTCTTTCAGAAAAAAATTGTAATTTTGCCGTTGAAATCAAAATAGGCGATAAGCTGTTTGATTTAGACAATTTGAATCTTTGCATGATAAAGACATTAAATACTTGAATTTTGGTTATGAGGGAGGTGTGTGTCTGTGAAGATACGCACTTTCATTTTTTATATACATCAGTCTTTATCTGCGGATTCTTCCCGAATACTATACGCAAGGTCCATTACTTTTTAAGCCCTTTTTGTCTGTATTATATAAAAAATGAGTACCTTTGCAGAGTAATAAGAAACGTGAATGATAGAAAGAATAGTTATTATAGACAATGTTGACCCCGTAACTTTTTATGGTGTCAATAATTGTAATATGCTCTTGCTGAGAAATCTTTTTCCAAAACTCAGAATTGCCGCACGAGGCTCTATTATCAAGGTTATCGGTGAGGAAGAAGAAACCTCCGACTTTGAGTTGAAGGTGAAAGAACTTGAAAAATACTGCATAAAGTACAATAAACTCACAGAGGAGGTGATTTTGGACGTCGTGAAAGGCGATGGACCCAAGGAGATGAAAAAAGACGACGTGATTATCTACGGTGTAAACGGAAAACCTATCTCCGGAAGAAATCAGAATCAGCAGCTCCTTGTGGAAACTTTCTACAAAAATGACCTTACTTTTGCCCTCGGACCTGCAGGTACGGGTAAAACGTATATTGCTATCGCTCTTGCTGTCCGTGCGTTGAAGAATAAGGAGGTTCGCAAGATTATTCTTTCTCGACCGGCAGTGGAAGCAGGCGAAAAATTGGGATTTTTGCCCGGTGACATGAAGGATAAGATAGACCCTTATCTGCAGCCGCTTTACGATGCACTGGAAGACATGATTCCTGCAGTGAAACTTAAGGAATACATGGAAACAAATGTCATTCAGATTGCACCCCTCGCATTTATGCGAGGTCGTACGCTCAGCGATGCCGTTGTGGTGCTTGATGAGGCACAAAACACCACTATCCACCAGATAAAAATGTTTCTCACCCGTATGGGTATGAACACAAAGATGATAGTGACAGGCGACGTGACGCAGATAGACCTGCCGCGAAGCGTAACCTCCGGACTTATGCACGCACTCCGTGTGCTCCGTGGAGTGAACGGCATTGGAAAAGTGGAATTTGGCAAAAAAGACATTGTCCGACACCCGCTTGTGCAGAGAATTGTTGATGCTTACGAGAAATTCACTGCGAAGGACGAGGACACGCAACTAAAAGAAGAACAAGAACAAAATTCATAACTGATAATATAGTATTAATCTTTTTTTCAAAACAATAAAAGGCTATGGCAAAGACAGTTACCGCTACTGATTTTAATTTTGAAGGACAAACTGCCGTATATCACGGCAAGGTGCGTGACGTTTACACTGTGAACGACGATATTATGATTATGATTGCTACGGACCGCATCTCTGCTTTTGATGTTATTTTGCCGGAAGGTATTCCGTATAAAGGTCAGGTTCTCAATCAGATAGCAGGTTACTTTCTTGATGCTACCGCAGATATTGTGCCTAACTGGAAAATTGCACAGCCGGACCCTATGGTCACCGTAGGCTATAAGTGCGAGGGATTTCGTGTGGAAATGATTATCCGAGGCTATCTCACAGGCAGTGCATGGAGAGAGTATGCTGCCGGAGCAAGAATGCTCTGCGGTGTGCAACTCCCGGAAGGTATGCGTGAAAACGAACGTTTTCCGGAACCTATCATCACTCCCACCACTAAGGCTGAAGCCGGACACGATGAAAATATTTCCAAGGAAGAAATTATTGCACGGGGAATTGTCTCTCGTGAGGATTATGAGGTGATGGAACGCTACACTCGCCTGCTTTTTGCTCGCGGACAGCAGATGGCGGAGGAAAAAGGATTGATACTTGTGGATACCAAGTATGAATTTGGTAAACGTGACGGAAAAGTAGTGCTGATTGACGAAATTCACACTCCGGACTCCTCTCGCTATTTCTATGCCGACGGCTATCAGGAACGTTTTGAAAAAGGCGAGCCGCAACGTCAACTTTCAAAGGAATTTGTTCGTCAATGGCTTATGGACCATGGTTTTATGGGGCGTAAGGGCGAAATGGTGCCGAAAATGACACCGGAATTTTGTGAGTCTGTAACAGACCGCTACGTAGAACTTTACGAGCATATCACAGGCTCCCGTTTTGTGAAAGAGGAGTGCTCCGACATTGAGGATAGAATCCGCCGCAATATCGAAACTTTTCTTAAATGAGTGGCTGCGAAAACATAAATCCGTACGATGACAACCGCCCTAAGACGGAGCAGGTGCGTGATATGTTTGACTCCATAGCACCCGCATACGACTTTATGAACCGTGCCATGACCTTTGGCATAGATAAACTGTGGAGAAGGCGTGCTGTCAAGATGATTGCGAAATACGCTCCCAAGCAGATACTTGATATTGCTACAGGTACGGGAGACCTTGCCATACGTCTTGCCAAGAGCCTCAAGCCGCAAAGAGTGACAGGTGTGGATTTATCCGAGCAAATGCTTGCAATAGGTCGTCAAAAAGTTCGGAAAGAAGGTCTTTCCGACGTTGTCTCGCTCAGTCCGGCAGACTGTATGAACCTCCCTTTTGAGGATAACGCATTTGATTGTGTCACAGTGGCTTACGGTGTGAGAAATTTTGAACATTTGCAAAGAGGCTACGAGGAAATGCACCGAGTGCTATGTGATGGAGGAGTGCTATGTGTGATAGAACTCTCTACTCCCACATCTCCGCTCGTAAAGCCCTTTTATAAGGCTTACACCAAGTGGATTATCCCTGCCGCGGGAAGGCTCGTTTCAAAAGATGTCCGTGCGTACTCGTATCTGCCGGAGAGCATAGCGGCCGTGCCACAAGGCGAGAATATGTTGGCACTTATGAAGAATGTAGGTTTCTCGCAATGCAGTTTCACTCCGCTCACCTTTGGCACTTGCACCATTTATATAGCCATAAAGTAATACACATAATTATATATATACTCCGTATAATGAAAGATTTTTTCGCCATTCTTCGACGCTTTGTTCCGCCATATAAGAAATACCTCATTCTGAGCATTTTCTTTAATATTCTTGCAGCAATTTTGACGCTATTCTCTTTTGCTGTGATTATACCTATCCTTGAAATGCTTTTTAAGGTGAAAGAGGCGACATACGGTTATATGACTCTCGCTGATGGCTCGCTTAAAGACGTGGCGTTCAACAATTTCTACTACTACACTCAGGAAGCCCTTTCCGCTTGGGGACAATCCACAACACTCGCACTGCTCGCCGCCTTGCTTATTGTGATGACGGCTTTCAAAACGGGGGCTACCTACCTTGCCGCATACTTTGTGATTCCTATGCGTTCCGGTATTGTCCGTGATATAAGAAACTATGTGTATGACAAAATTGTAACGCTCCCTATATCTTTCTTTACATCGGAGCGTAAAGGAGACGTGATGGCTCGTATGAGTGGAGACGTAGCGGAGATTGAAAACT
>SAMEA3663271__coassemble_275_pt1 | contig 20654 bp, 6 predicted proteins | sample SAMEA3663271__metabat2_low_PE_018 | metagenome-assembled genome bin SAMEA3663271 (sample SAMEA3663271) | pig gut metagenome | biome: pig gut; feature: pig-associated habitat; material: faeces | place: China | collected 2013
AAGCTTTCAACGAGAAAAAAAAAAGTCAGAGGAGGCTGAACGGATACGCCATAGACAAAAAAATGAAAATTTATCCGGAACACTCTGCTGCCCTTATAAGCCTCACACTTGAAGAACTTGACAAATACAAATACGACAAAGGCGACACGGAAGGACTTGTCAACATGCCGCTTGCCATTCCGGGCATTAAATACGTAGCTTTTATCCGAGAAGGCAAAGAATACACAAAAATTTCCATGCGAAGCGTTGGAAATGTGCCTGTAAACGAATTTTGCACCAAGCACTTCGGTGGAGGAGGACATATCAATGCCGCAGGAGGTGAATTTTCCGGAAGCATTGACGATGCAATAAAAATTTACGAAGCCGGTATGGCTGATTTTGACAAATACATTAAACAATAAAAATATTTTGAACTTTACAATAATGAATATCACAAGAAAAATTCTATCTCTCGCAGCCGTGACTGCAACCTTGCTCGCAAGTATTTCTTGCAGCGACTCAAAAAGTTACGCAGAACTCCTGACAGAAGAAACAAAATACGTAAATGCTTTCCTTGCAAACCAGGTAGTGATAAAAGAAATTCCCGCCGACTCCGTTTTTGAAGCCGGACCGGACGCTCCTTATTACAGGCTTGAAAGTAGCGGAAACATTTATATGCAAGTAATTAAGTACGGCGACCAGGGCGATGCAGAAGACGACCAGCAAATCTATTTCCGCTACACTCGCTATGACCTCAGTGAATACAATGATGCTACGGGCGAGCTTCCGGAAGGAATGGGAAACAGTGAAGACCTTGAATATGAGCCTACTTGGTTTCGCTTCAAGAATTTCTCACTCACAACATCATCACAGTATGGAGCAGGAATCCAAATGCCGCTGTATTTCTTGCCACTCGGCAGCGAAGTGAACCTCATTGTAAAATCACAGTACGGTATGACAAGTGAAATTTCATACGTCACGCCATTCCTTTACAACATAAGGTACTACAAAGGAAAAATCTAACTCTCTTACGCACATATAAATCTACATTAAATCTACTATTATGTCACTAATTAAATCTATTTCCGGTATTAGAGGCACTATCGGCAGTCGCCCCGGTGACGGACTGTCACCATTAGACATTGTCAAATTCACTGCTGCTTACGCTGCTTTTATCCGCAAAAGCACCACTAAAAAAAGCAATACCATAGTTGTGGGACGAGACGCTCGCCTTTCCGGCAAAATGGTAAACGATATCGTTGTCGGCACACTGATGTCTATGGGATTTGATGTGGTAAACATAGGTCTTGCCACAACTCCTACCACAGAAATTGCCGTTGTGGCTGAAGGTGCTTGCGGTGGTATTATCCTCACCGCTTCTCACAATCCAAAGCAATGGAATGCACTCAAACTCCTAAACGAAAAGGGCGAATTTTTGAATGACGCTCAAGGAAAAGAAGTGCTCCGCATTGCAGAAACGGAAGAATACGAATTTGCGGACGTTGACAACCTCGGACACGAATACACAAACAACACATACACTCGTCGCCACATAGAACAAGTGCTTGCACTGGACCTCGTGGATGTGGAAGCTATCAAGGCTGCAAACTTCACAGTTGCCGTAGATGCTGTAAACTCTGTAGGCGGAACTGTTATCCCTCAGCTTCTCAGAGAACTCGGCGTGAAAAACGTGGTGGAACTGAACTGCGAACCAACAGGTCACTTCGCACACACACCGGAGCCAATACCGGAAAACCTCACCGGCATTTCAAACCTTATGAAACAAGGAGTGGCAGACGTGGGCTTCGTTGTGGACCCTGACGTGGACCGCCTCGCTATCGTGATGGAAAACGGTGAAATGTTTGTGGAAGAATACACTCTCGTGGCAGTTGCAGACTATATTCTCTCCAAAACACCGGGAGCTACCGTTTCAAATCTCAGTTCATCACGTGCACTGCGTGACGTGACACTCGCTCACGGTTGCACATATTCAGCTTCCGCTGTAGGAGAAGTAAACGTGGTGACAAAAATGAAAGAAACAGGAGCCGTGATAGGCGGTGAAGGTAACGGTGGAGTAATATACCCTGCCGCACACTACGGCAGAGACGCACTTGTAGGCGTTGCACTCTTCCTTACCCTACTCGCCAAGAGTGGCAAAAAAGTTTCCGAGCTCAAAAAGCAATATCCGGCTTATGCCATTGCCAAAAACAAAGTGGAACTCACACCGGACGTTGACGTTGATGCAATTCTCAAAGCTATCAAAACAAAATATGCCAATGAAAAAGTTACAGACATCGATGGCGTAAAAATTGACTTTGAAAACTCCTGGGTACACCTCCGCAAATCAAACACGGAACCTATTATCCGCATATATTCCGAAGCTCAAACAATAGAAGAAGCCGAAGCCCTGGGAAACTCCATCAAGAGCGTCATCATCAGCAAAGACTATTAAGAAACCGTTTCACTGACAAATATAGAAAAGCCGCAGAAATTGCGGCTTTTTTATATTAAAACAAAATCAGCGGGCGACATATCTGCATGCCACCCGCTGACACTTTTTATTATCACTCTTTCTACTTTTATTATTTCACGAATTTAATGATTTTGTTGCCATTTTCGCTCTTGAATTTAGCGATGTAAACACCATTCACAAGTCCTGTAGTGCTTACTCTGGTAACATCTTTTACAGAAGCCACTTTGAGACCTGAAACCGTGTAAATTTCAACGTCTGCCGGAACATTTGCAAAGATAGCATTTTCACCTAAAGTAACCGACAATTTGTCTGAATTGAAATCTGTCACGAGCGTAGTGGCACTATTGTCAACGAGTTTGTATGCTGCAAGTCCGTTAGCCGGAATGTAGAAGTAAATACTTGCTCCGCACACATCGCCGTCTGCAGTGTATTCATATTCATAGTCGATAATTTCATCACCATAGAAGCTGTACTCGTTGCCAAGACCGCTTTCAGGGAAAGTCACTAAAGGTGTTACGGAAGAGAAATTATAATCATTGCCAACAGTTGCGATTCGGAACTGGTGAGGACCACCTTCAAAGTTCCAAGCATCTTCAGTGTAAACGGAATTATATGAATAAACCATATAGTTTACATTGTTGATAGTGAAATGAGCAAAACCATTAGCATACTCATATAGGGGTTTTGATGAGGTATTCTTTTCAAAGCTGCTTACTATATCACCGGTAGTAAAGTCATAAAGTGTCGGGTGAATCATAGTGGCATTTGTGAAAAATGTATTGTCATCTTTAGGATATACTCTTACGGATAGACCCGGTTCTGTAGCGGAAGAAGGATATAATTCGCTGTATTGCATAGCCTTTGTGGATACGAGTTCACCTGCAGAATATGTCCATTTGAGCACGGTATTTCCTTTTGTGCCTGCAAGCACATAGAAGTTACCTGAATCCACATCACCTTTCACTGCACAGTGGTCAATGCGTAAGCCTGAAGTGTAAGACAATGAAGCTACGAGAGACGCTTCACCTGTATTCTTGTTAATCTTATGGATAACGAGGGGACCAGAAGTAAGATTGATTGTCAAGTTACTTGTGAGGAGGTTGCCTACATCGTCTTTCATAACATCATTACATGGGAAGTAATATGCTTTAACATCGGAAGATAGAGTAAGCTGCCCCAAATATTCACCTGTAGCTGCATTATATCTGTCAATATAACATTCTGATGTAGAGCTGTTTGTTTCACGACCTACGATATAAATAATTCCGTCGATAACACACATTCCGCGGTTGAAATTGTAGTCAGTACGAGCAGGAATGTTATCAAAGTCGGAGTCAACGGAGCGAATCCAGAGATTTTCAAACTGGTAAAGTGTGGAGACAGCGTAAGCGTATGTGTCTTTCTTTACAGTATAGCCATCTTCGCTGCCGTAGATATCAAGGATAATGCTCCAAGCATCTGAAACCGTAGGCATATATCCGGACTTGATAGTGGTGACACGCCAATAGTATGTACCGCTTGCGAGGTCTGTCCCTGCAACAGTGCACTGCTGAGTGCTACCGCTTGACGGAGTTACCGTAATAGTTTTAGCTACTGAAGCGAAATCTGAAGTACGAGAAAGCTCCACTTTGTAGCTATCCACGTCTGCAGAAGTGAATTTGAGAACAAAATCGGAGTTGATAACGCTTCCGGAAACCGGTGAGATGAGCGTCACTCCGGGTGCAGGTGAAAGCGTCGGAGTAGTAAAGTTCCAAGTGGAAGTTGTAGCATCTTTGTATCCTGTTTTGGAGGCAGTGACACGCCAGTAATATTTGGTGCTATATGTCAGGTCTTCCATAGCCACGGAAGTGGAGTTTGTAGATACCGTTGCAGATTTCACGATACTTGTGAAAGAAGAGTTTTTAGAGAGTTCAAACTTGTATGTAGCACCTGTCACGGCAGCCCAAGAGAATGAAATACTCTTAGCATCGGCAACAGTGGAATTGTTTGACGGAGACTTGAGAGAAAGACCCGTTATAGACGGAAATTCTGCAGTTTTGAAAGTAGCCACGTCGGAAGAAGTATCCACTTTACCGCTTTCGGAAGTAATCACACGCCAGTAGCAAGTAGCGGATTCACCAAGACCGGTAATATCTACAGACAGGCTGTTTGAGCTAAGTCCGGATTTCTCTATTGCAACGCTTGTAAAGTCGTTACTACCGCTGATTTGAAGTTTATAAGTAGCCCCGCTTACTGCAGACCACTTGAAAGTAGCCGGAGAACTTACAACGGCTGAATTTATCGGTGATGTTAGCGTAACCTTTGCGGCAGGCTCATAGTTTTCATCGCTGTATGTAGGTTCATATTCATTTCCATAGCGGTCAAAAGCACACACTGCATAGTAATATGATGATTCATCAGCAATACCTGAAGATAAAGTAAAGCTTGTTCCGTATGAAATGCCGAGGAGGTAGTTTGCATCGATACCGGTAGCTAAAGTAGCTTGTGCATTCTCTTTAGATATATATGTAGGAATAGCATACACCGTATATCTGACATTGCTGCCGAGAGAGCTCCAAGAAAGAGTAGTGCCGGATTTTTTGAAGTTCTGCACTTTACCCGGATTTGTAGCAGTTTTCCAAGTCATTGCAGGCGGGAGAGCCTTTGCCATAAACTTGTTTTCATAGAGATATTCGCCAACACCTGTGCCATATCCTCCCTTACCTGTGATTGGACGAGTGTTATACATAACTGCACCGGGGCAGTTATCCACCGTATAATCACGAGAATACTGAATTTGTTTTGCCACTTCAGCCCAGTTTGAGGTAGTATTAGAAGTGAGGAAAGACAGTGAATGGCTTGCATAGTGATGACGTCCAAATTGTTTTGCCACGATACTCCACCATTTTGTCATAGGGCCGAAAGGGTTTGTGCTATGAGTGGTAATCCAGTAAAGCTGTGGTGATATATAGTCAATTGTTCCGTCTTCCAACCATTGAACCGGGTCTGAATAAATTTGAGCATATTGCCAATCATTTGCAGAGCAATATTTTGAAAGAGGTTCAACACCGTGTTTTGCCGCCACACTTGAACTTGAACAAGCAGCACCTGCCGGAGAAATACCAAAACGAACCCAAGGTTTGGTGTTTTGAACCATATTCCAAACGTCTTTTACCATCAAGTTGATGTTGTTACGACGCCAATCAGCATACGAAAGACTCGTACCTGAATTTTTATAAGTGCTATAGTCATCTGCAGACGAACTTTCCGGAATACTGTTTGGATAGAAATAGTCGTCAAACACAAGTCCGTCAACGTCGTAGTTTGAAATAATATCTTCGCATACATCTACAATTCTCTGACGTGCTGCAGGAATACCCGGATTGAGAATAGTGATATCGCCGTCTGAATTTGAATATGAAATCAGCCAGTCATTATTTTGCAATTGTTTATCTTGCGTTGTACTCCATTGAGTACCGGTTGACCAGCGGTAAGGGTTCACCCAAGCGTGACATTCAAGTCCGCGTTTATGACACTCTTCAACACAAAATGCCAATGGGTCCCAGGATGGTGTACTGCCGCGAGAACCGGTAAGGTAGCTGGACCAAGGTTCATACTTTGAATTGTACATCGCATCGCACATAGAGCGAACTTGGAAAAATACCACTTGAAAACCATCATTTTTGAATTTGTCAAGATATCCGGTCAATTCATTTTTCTGCGTTGTAGCAACAGAAGAACTTGTGCCTGTCGTTGTAGGCCAATCAAGAGACCATACTGTAGTTAACCATACGGCACGGAATTCTCTCTTTATGTAATTATCCGCTAATGCCGACAAAGACATTGATAAAAGGAAAATTGAAGCAAGAATCAGTTTAGCTTTACTCATATTAGTATTTATATTTAGTTTATGTTGCAAATTTATAAATTATTCAAAAATCTACAAAGAAAAAATTAAAAAATTTTACAAATTGGTACGTAATTGCAAAAATAAATACAATAATACCATAAATTATTTTCAAAAACATGTTGTAAGACATAATTTTGAAAATACTTGCAGCATTTTTGTGGGTTTGCCATTATTGCCAATTTAGTTATCTTTGTACTCGACCATTTATACATAATCATACAAAAACTGGAAAATATACAGCAAAAAGTAAATAAATGCAAGATTTTTATAGCAAATTATATAATTTTCGGAATATTATATTACCTTTGCAGTTCATTAGGACAATTTAAGAAATATAAACGTTTCCAAACATTATTATATTTTTAAACAATTACATTTTAATTACATTTTAATTTCTATGAATATTTATTTTACATTGCTTGCTGCATTGGTTGCAGGAAGTAGTCTCTTTGCTCAAGAAAAACTTGATTTGGCATCAAGATGCTTTATGAATGAAAAGAGTGAGATAAGTGAACCGAGCCGACTAAAGAGCATGAACGCCGGTACGGATAAATATCAAGGTGTAATTATCCGCCTTGAAGAAGGTCAGTCACTTAAAGAGCTTGAAGAATCCGGGATTGATGTTTCCTTTGTTATCGCAGACAAGTTTGTGGTAACCAACGTTACTCGCGAACAAATGGCACAGCTGGAGGTTATGCCATCTGTCAAAAGCGTAAATGCCTCACAAATGAAGTTTATCAAAAATAATGATGCTCGTACATCTGTTGGTGTAGATAAAATCCACGCAGGCACGAATTTAAGTACACCATACGACGGTTCCGGTGTTGTTGTGGGTATTATTGATTGCGGATTTGACCCTAATCACATCAATTTTTACAATTCCTCACTCACGGAAAGCCGTGTAAAACACATGTATGTCTATACTCAGGACTCAAACACAGGAGCTGTCAGCAAAACTGACTATGCGAGCAATCTTTCATCTTTCACTTCCGACAACAGCGGTGAATGTCACGGAACACACACTTCCGGTATAGCTGTTGGAGGTTACAAATACAAGGATGCCGAAAATGATTTTCACGGAATGGCACCTGCCTCTGATATAGTGCTATGTGCAGGTTCCTTTTCAGACAACATTCTTCTCCAAGCAGTGGCAGACATCAAGGCTTACGCAGAAAGCGTAAACAAACCGGCTGTTATAAATATGTCGCTTGGTGCTAACGAAGGTCCTCACGATGGTAGTGATAATTTCACAGCTGCACTGAACGAATACGCAAAAGATATTCCTATCTGTATTTCCTCAGGCAACGAAGCCGGCGAAAAAATCGCAATCACTAAAAAACTATCTTCCGCAAGCACTCGTGCACAACGTATCCAAACAGCACTCGTGCCAAGCACAGAGCTTAAAAACGCAAACTCATACTATCAGGCTTACGGCTCACTCTACATCAATGCCGATGATGCCCAAGACGTGAGCGTTTCTTTCCTTATTATAAATAAATCTGACTATTCCACCGTTTGCGGTATGACTGTGACGGAAGAAGTACAGTTCCTTTCAAATAGTTCTATAGCTGAAAGCGGACACAAAACAGATGCGAACTTTGACAACTATTACCAGTCTTCATACGTAGGTATGGTGAAATACGTAAACGATATTACAGGCAAAACTCAAGTGCAATTTGCTTTCAAACTAATTAATAAAAGCACTTCTTCAAGTGTAATTCCCGCTATTATTGCTATAGGGAAAGACGGACAAACACTTTTTGCTTACTCAGACGGCTATTACACAAATCTTGCTTCAGGCTCCAACATCTTTGACGAGCCTACAAACAACGGAACCATCAACAATATGGCATGCGGCAAAAACACTATTTCCGTAGGTGCATACGTCACCAAAAACGCCTCTCCATACACAGGCAACACTATCGGTGATATTGCGTACTTCTCTTCATACGGAAGTCTCTGCGACGGCAGACAGTTGCCTACAATCTCCGCTCCCGGTTGTGCTCTCGTGTCTTCACTCAGCCAGCCTTTTGTTGAAAGCGATAGCTATAACTCTACTTATTACCCAAAAACTTTTGGCGGCACTTTCAACAACCGCTACCACTATTGGACGCCTATGCAAGGCACTTCTATGGCAGCTCCTGTGATGACAGGTACCGTAGCTCTCTGGCTTCAAGCAAACCCGGAACTCACTCCTGCAGAAATTGCGGAAATTGCACAAAGCACAGCGGTCAAAACAAGTTACTACAGCTCTGCCTGGGGTCCTGCCGGACAACTTGACGCTTACGAAGGCCTCAAAGCCGCACTGGAAACTACAAGTGCGGAAAGACTGATTGCAGACAAGAAAACTCCGGTTCTCATTTCTCGCAACGGTTCAGACTATGAAGTATTCGTAGCCAATGCAGACAAAGTAAATGTAACGATTTACAATATGGCAGGTAGCACAGTATCTTCTACAACTTCCTTCGGTGACACTGCAAACATCAATACTTCCGACTTGATGAAAGGCGTTTACGTTATCAGCGTCACTTCAGGCAATGTCACTCACAAAGAAAAAATCGTAGTCCGCTAAAGCCAACCAATTTATATAATTCCGATAATGCAAACAGAATATATAATAAGGTGTAGCCTCTCCCTGCAACAAGCACCTATTTATATAATATATGTAAAACAACAAACAGTGTGAAACACTAATTCTCAATAGACATAAATATTACTAACCCACGGGAGGAAACTTGCGATTTAGTTTCCTCCCCTTTTTTATTTGAGCCTGTTTCATAATAAATGCTCAAGCAGAGGCGGGCAGTCAACCTTCGTATAAATAATCGATTTTGAGTAATTTGCTATATGTCTGCATTTATTCAAGAACAACAATTATTTAAGAAAAATGTGCTACCCTGTCGCATGTTTGGGCGATTTTTGCTTTTTGCCAAGATTCTTTCTCTCCATGAAACTTGTGAATGAGGTTACATATTTTGGTTATCATAAACACAACGGAGGCGACTCGCATGAGCCGCCTCCGCATTATAGAATTATTATGGAAGATGTTTTATTTCTTCACAATAGAGTATGTGACTACATTATCTCCTGCTTTGACATGGAGGATATAAAGTCCGTCTGCAAGGTTTGCAACATTAAGCGTAGCAGGAATTCCAAGAATGTTTTCAGCTTTTTGGCTGAATACTTTAGCTCCGCTTTCACTGTAAATGCTGTACTCTACTTCACCGTTGAAGTCGCAAGAAACGTAAAGTGTTTCAACTACAGGGTTCGGATAAACGCTTACAGCTGTATCAACTGCAATGCTGTCCAAGCCTGCTTCTTTAGAAACTTCAATTGAGAATACTACTAGAGTCGTAGCATATCCGTCACTTACAGAAACCTCAACATTTGTAGAACCTTCTTTTTCTCCGTAGAAGATTATTCCTGTAGCAGACTGATAGAAAGAAACAATACTTTCATCAATAACTTTCACTTGGTAAGATAGCTCATCACCATCCGGGTCTGAGAAGTAATCTGCAAAGCGGAAAATAGGAGAAGTTTCTTCAAGACCGAGAAGCATATTGCTGATAGCTACATGTTCAGGAGCACGGTTAGTGTGTTCAACAGTGTAGTTTACAGTAGCACTTGTTTCTTGGTTGTAAGAATCAATAGCAGAAACTGTAAATGAGTAATTTCCTGCTGTTTCATAGTCCGGTTTGATTTCAACTTCCAGTTTAATCCAACCGCCTTTCACGAGGAGACCTTCTTCACCATTGTCTGTCACACTGCCACCATCAATGATAGTCATATTCTTGATAGAAGATATGCCTGCATTGTCCGTAAACAATACTGCCATATCGTCACCTTCAGCATCACTTACGATTACATCTACCGTAGGAGCTGAACCTTCCGGAACAGCTATAGCTTCTTCCGGAACTGTAACTATCGGAGCATGGTTTCTATCAAGTGTAATCGGGAAGTTGATTACAGGCATAGACGGGTCATTGCTCTTGATAACGAGTATAGCCTTGTTGCCTTCTTCCAGAGGAGCAGTAGCAGCATTGATAGCGAGTTTCACGTCAAGTGATTCTGCCGGTGCAATTTCACCTTCTGTTTCAGTGTTGAGAAGTTTCACCCAAGCACTACCCGGAACAGTTTCAAGACATGATACGATATAACCGAGAGAACCGTATTGATTCTTGAACATTGCAGCAACGTCAAACCAGCCGTAGCCTTCCACATAACCCATATAGCGATAATCAACCACAGCATCTTCCTTGTAAGAAAGGTATGCAGGGAATTCCACTCCTACAGGGTAAGAAATGCGTACATAGAAGCCCTGACCCGGATTGATAAACACTGCACGGTCCAGAGGAGCGATGAGGAAGCGAGCACCTTCCATAGTATCAATATGGAATGTACCTTTACCTATCACATTACCATTTTCATAATCTTCGCCTGCCACAATTTCAATGTTGATATCGGCATTTGTGATATAAGAGCCGTCAGCATTAGTAAGAGTGGAAGCAAAATAGATATGAGAGATATTGAAGCCTTCTTCCGGTGCGGTGAAGTAAGTAGCTGCAATATATTTGCCGTAAGTGTTACCAGTACCATAAGAAGGAGTACCTGCTGCAGGATTAGACGGATAGTAGAGAATGTTGTTGTACTCAAAGTCCTTAGGACCGTCAATAATAGAAGAAGGAACAGAGAGAGGTTTCACTTCTACATTCAGTTTTGTTTGGAGTTCTGCGAGTTGAGCCTCGGAGAGTTCCGCATTAACTGAGAGCGGAGCTACGCCACCGCCGTCATCACCTTCTTCAACTACTTCGCCTACTCCTGTCGGGTCAAGACGGAGAGAATAAGTGAGTTTATAGTTACCTTCATTAGAGATATTGAGCACTTCTTCACTTGTAAAGTCCGGAGCCGCATTCACGATAGCAATTTCGCTCTTGTCAAGCCAGAGTTCGGGGATATCAGTAACAATAAATTTGAGATCCACAGTCTGAGTAAGTTCATTTACGCCATCAAGAGTATATGTAAATGTGAGTGGAATTGAATATTCGCCGATAGTAGCGTAGCAATCCCAAGACATTGGCATAGAAAGGAGTAATGGCTGTGAAGGAGTCACTTCTATAGGCGTACCGCGATAGTAATCGTAAGCTTGCCATTGGAGAGTGGTTTCACCTGTAAACCAGTCCGGAATCATCATTTGTGCAAGGAGCATAAACATCGGATATTCATCTGCATCAAGCGGGCTATCGTATGCAATATCAAGGATAGTCATAGGAGCAGTACCTGTGTTCTGAACCTGGAACTGAATTTCGTATGGACTACCGTTGTAAAGCACGCCGGGACCTGATTCTTCAGTTGGAGTTTCCTGGTATCCTGACACGTGTTCAAGCGAGAGAGCACTTGGGAATATCGGATTAGCCGCACCTGTGATAGTGATATTTACAGGGAATGAGATTTTTTCCTTGCGAGGTACGTTGGTATTAATAGTTACGGCATCACTATAATCGCCTGCCATCTTGTCTGTATTGACACTCAGAGTAACTGTTTTGCTTGATGAAGGTTCAATAGAAGCCTCTGCAACAGGGCTGAACTGAACTGCATTGCCAAACTGAATGTAACGATCCGGAAGAAGGAAGTGTTGACTGCCACCTTCGTTGCAAGCACCTGCGAGACCGAATGTGTCATAAATAACAGCATAGTCGCCTACTCCCTTGTACTGATACTTGAATGAACCGTCTTTTCTCATAATGAGCTGGAAGCAAACGCCCAAGTTCATAGAGTTGCCGTATTCCATCCAAGAAACCACCACTTCATTTTCAGTCATATAGTGGTAAGTACCGGCAGTTGCATTGTTATCCATTGTGTGGAGCCCCCAGTAAGGTGCTATAATATTTGTATAAATAGAACCTGTCGGGAAGTCTGCAGGAGGTTCCGGCCAAATCTTTTCATCACTGCGTTTAGTGAATGAAACGAAACCGGTGTTGTAGATATACATCTTAGTATATTCCTGACCATAGAACGGGAATGTGAACGGAAGTGCTACTTCAAGGTAGTCGTGAGCGTTGTAGTAAGAGAAGCTGTTACGTTCACCAAGACCGTTTTCAATATCCACCCACTCGTATTTCACGTTTTCATCATCAATAGAAGCACTGTAAACGTATGAAACCTTTGCATCTGCCACACTCGGGTCGTTTACGCTTGTAAATGCACCGGGGACAATAGAATAGACAAGAGTTTCATTGCCGGAGTTTGTGATAGTGAGCTCTTTTGAAAGTTCAGCACCACTTTCCACAGTTTCAGAAATTTCTGAAATGCTGAGTTCCGCTTCCGGGCTACCGATTACTTGACCTGTAATTGAATAAGTCCTGACATCATCACCATTAAAGACAACTTCCAAGTTTGCAGAATAAGTACCTTCGTTGTTTGTATTCATTGTGATAATGAAGTCCTTAGACATACCGGGTTTGATTTCTGATTTGACGAAATCTATTGCGAACACATCAGAGATTATATTTGCAGATTCAACACTTAAGACATCACGACCGATATTCTTCACTGTGAATACTGCTTTAGCATCTGAATTGCGGAAAACTTGTCCGAAGTCAATAGCATCTTGCTCTACATCAACTACAGGGGAAAGGGCACCTGTTATATTTGCATGGAAAGTAGCGTATGCAGTGGCATTATTCGGGTCATTTGTTTCAATAGCGAGGCGGTTTGTGATTTCGCCGGCAACCATCGTAGCATCACCGAAAATAGTGGCAGTAACTTCCACGCTTTCACCCGGGCTTACAATTCCGTAAGCAGGAGTAATGTCTTTCACGAGGTATGGTGCCGGAGCCTCAAACTTCACGGAAGACTGAGTGGTGAATTGCTTATAAACGTAACCTTCCGGGGCTTCACTTGTACCCCAATAGTCTGCGATGTCGCCGGAAGTGAGCACGAGTGCATCTGCATTGTTTTCATCTTTGATACCGCAGAAGAGTGTAGAACCACCTTGGAAAAGACGATCCACTTCCACTTCATCACCCCAGTCATCGTAGCCCATTTCTGTTCTTACATAGTCGTCGTAGAAGATTTCAATATCTCCATTTGCAGAGAGCATGATGCGGAATGAAATTGGAGAGGTTTCCACGTCGTATTTCACAGCAAGCACATTTTCGTATTTAACCACGAATTTACCGTCTTGCTTAGCGTAAGTTACATGTGAATTAGGACCGAACTGGAGCTGGTGTCCGTATGCCGAGATGTATGCCACACCTTCAAGGCTTGAAGAAGTAGGAGTCAGCGGCGGGAAGTGATTGTATTCGCCTACAGAGAATGCAAGACCGCCAAGGCTGTTGATATAAACCTCCGTGGAATACTTTCCATAGAACGGGAAGTCAAAACCGAGAGCAATTGGCTTGGTGTTCTTCACATTGTCTGTAAATACGGAAGTCACTTCCGTTTCACCGATAAGTTCAGGATTGCCGTCGTAAGTGAAACTTGTGGCATCACCGAGATTTGAGAGCGTAGAATAGCCAAACTTGTGAGAAGCCTTACCATTTGAAGCCTCAATCTGCTGGTCGGAGAATTTCGGGAATACGTATTCAAGAGGATAGTTACCTTCATTCTTGATTGTAAACTTGCTTTCTACAGGAGTTGCAGCCACGTCAATGTCGCCAAGCTCCGTAACAGCAGGTTCAACAACAATCTTAGCCGGGTCTATAGCCACACCTTGAACATATACCTTAAATTCAACACCTGCCGCACTCTTGAATGTAACAGTAGCGGAATTTACGCCTGCAACTGTCGGAGTGTAGATGATTTTGAATTTAGCGGAGCTTCGTGCCGCAAAACCACTTGCAGGAACGTCTTTCAAAGAAAAATCGGAAGAACTTATAGTCCAGTTACTTGACTGGAGGTAGCCATAGTTGCCTGTAAATACGCCGTAACCATTATTGAACACTTCCACTTCAATAGTCTTGCTCTGACCAAGGAGGAGTGAACCGAAATCAACAACCTTTGCAGGTGCCATTTCCGGCTTATTGTTCTTCACTGTCACGGTAACAGGAATTACGATGCTATTTTTTTCGCTTTCGTTTGTATCAAATGAAACATTGAACTTGTATGTACCGTTAACGAGTTTCTGACCATCGTTTCGGATAGCAACTTCCTGACTTTCACCTTGTTTTACAGTACCTTCAGCAGGATTAAGGCTGAACACCTTGTCCCAAGCCGGGTTTTTGCTGATAGCGGCTATAGTCCAAGAAATATTCTCGCCGAGAGACTCGTACGGACTGCCTTTGAGAGCTTGCACGAGCGGAATCCATGTAGCACCGTTGTCACAGCTCATATAGCTGTAGCCACCCCAAGCATAATTAGACTTACCAAGACCAAGCTGATAGCCATTTGAGTTGCTTTCCGCAGGATAATGAGCAACTACCCAGAATGATTCACCCGGAGCAAAATAAATCTGCTCTGTAAGTTGAATCTGAATACCGGAATAGAAGTAAGACGGGGTGATATCCTGGAGCATATTAGCCGGCACAAGTGCACCGCCACCCTTATAAATCTGTACTACAGGATTTTTACCGTAAGTGGAAGTAACCTGAACGTGTGTGAGGTTGAAGCCTTCCGGATAAACTTCCGGGTCAACAAGGAAGTACTGTGCCTGTGAGTTTGGCAGAGACTTGTCTTCTTCACCTATGCTTGCCCAATATTCAGAGTAATATTGGAGTGAAACAGGATATTCTGCGGCACTATAGTCTGCAGTGCTGAATTTCTCAGAAGTATTTGCGTACAATTCAGCGCCCAAACGGCTTTTGAGTTTACCTATAACGCCTGGAGCTGAAAGGTTACCGCCAAGAGACTTGGTAGCCGGAGTGTAAGATTTTGTAGCAATCTTACCTGTCCATTTGAGTAGCCCTTCATCATTGTTACCGATATTGAAAACAGCTGAACCTCTGAGTGAAGAAGCCGCATCAATAGTCATTGTGAGTGAAGACTTGTCCACAGTCATAATCGGACCGGCATTCGTAGTAGCGGAAACTACAGGTGAAAGCGGAGCTGCGTTACCCCAGCGATCCACGCCCTTGAGTGCAAGGTAATAAGTAGTAAGTGATTTCAGCCCTTTAAGTTCGTAAGAATATGTATCACCGGAATTGAGGAACTTTGTATCCACAATCACACTGTTTACGCCTGAAAGGTCGCTATCTGCACTAAATTCAGTTGTGCTGTAATAAAGAATATGGTGATTTACGTTTCCTGTAGAAGAATTTGGAATCACCCATTCCACTGTGATATTATCCTGAGCAGGCAGAGCATTGAAAGAAGTTATTGCTTCAGGTGCTTCACCTTCAGGATTCATCTGAAGTGCCTTTGCAGCATCAATGTAGCCCACACCGTGGAGACCGACGAGTGCGGAGTTGTATTGATATATATCATTTACTGAAGTGAGAATCTGCTGGCGGATAGTTTCTGCAGACATATCAGGATTGCCATATTGTGAAACCACAAGTGCTGCAACACCCGTCACATGCGGAGCTGCCATAGAAGTACCTTCATTAAATCCGTATGTGTCACCCGGAAGTGTACTGAGCACGCCTGATGCACTGTTGTAAGTCATAAGACCACCAGGAGCAACGATATCTACCCAAGAGCCATAGTTTGAATATGGAGCAACAGTGTAATCGTCTGTCATTGAACCTACAGCCACAACGTTTTCGTAGCAACCCGGATAGAATTTGCCGGTAAGTCCGTCATTACCTGTAGCAAAGAACATAATACCACCTGCAAGGTTACGCTGAACGCTTATCCCCGCAGCAGCTTCTGCTGATGCCTTTGTGCCAACGAAATAGTCAATGGCATCAAGAACGTCTTGTTCATAGTAGCCATCTTCAGCCCAACCCCAAGAACAGTTTGCGATAGAGGCACCGCGGTTTGCAGCATAAACGATAGCTGCTGCAAAGTCGGCATCACCGGAACCTGAACGGGAGTCAAACACCTGTGAAGAAAGAAGACGTACACCGCTTCCGGGAGTACCGTCACCACCTGCAACACCGCAAACGCCAATACCATTGTTGTTTACTGCAGCAACAGTACCTGCAACGTGAGTACCATGGCTGTGAGGATAAACGTCTTTAGTGTTTGTGCAGAAGTTCCAACCATAGACGTCGTCAACATAGCCGTTACCGTCATCATCAACGCCCGGAGCTCCATTAAGCTCAGCCTCATTGATAAGAACGTTTGCAGCAAGGTCTTCGTGAGTATAGTCAATACCACCGTCTATAATAGCCACGATAACATCACTCTTGCCGGTAGTGGTTTTCCAAGCCTCAAAAAGATTGATGTCTGCACCTTCACGACTTCCGGAGTTTGCACCAACGTTGTTGTAATGCCACTGAGCGGAAAGGCGAGGGTCGTTAAACGGCATAATACCATTGCGTACCGCAGAAAGAGCGGAAACCACATGATATTCACTTGTTCCGTCTCTGAGAGACATAGGAACTTTACAAGTTGCAACTTGCACACCTGCAGTAGCCTCATACATCGCCTTAACCTCTTCCGGGTTCATTTCCTCATCGAAGCATACCTCGTACCAACGGTCAAGACCGTAGATAGCCATTCTGTCTTCAAACTGAGGCGAGTAAGGAAATACTCTCTGCATTTTTACCACTTTGGCTTTCTGTGCCGTCAGGTCAAGAGCACGTACACCCGAATTTAACCTGCCGTTTACAGCTTTCAGTGCTTTCGTGCCAACTTTGGTAGCAGCTTCCGGCTGCAACTTAACACGTATAACACCTTTCTGCGGTGCCAAAGTTTCAGACTGTGCAAAAAAGCCGAATGTCATCACCATGACAAACAGCATAAAAATCTGTCTTAATTTTTGCATAAAGTTTGAAAAATTGATTGATTAAAAATAAATATATTGGTTAATTTAGTTATACTTATAAAAAATGCCGCACACAAATGTATATTTATACACGACACTCTTCTTTGAACACTTAATTTCTATGCAAAGATAACAAAACTTTTTGATTTTCAAGCAATTTACAGTAAGTAATCATTTGTTTTCTTAACAGATTTTATACATTATTTGTCAGAAATAAAAAAGTGCACCACAATCACTGTGATGCACTAACAAATATGAAAAAATTAAAAATTGTAAAATTCCGCTTAAGCTTTTACGCGGCTAACGTATGAACCATCGCGAGTATCAACTTCGATAGTTTCGCCTTCGTTGATAAACAAAGGCACGCGAACTGTGGCACCTGTTTCAACAGTAGCCGGTTTGAGAGTGTTTGTTGCTGTATCGCCTTTGAGACCCGGCTCAGTGTAAGTGATTTTGAGCTGAGTTTTAGCAGGCATATCGGCATAAAGAACTGTTTCTGTAGAAGCATCGAATACAACCTCAACAGCATCACCTTCCTTCATGAAATCAACACCGTTGATAACATCTTTGTGAATAGGAATTTGGTCGTAGTTTTCCTGATTCATGAAAATAAAATCGCCACCTTCCTGATAGAGGTATTGATATGGACGACGTTCTACGCGTACGTCTTCAAGTTTCTCACCGATATTAAAACGACGTTCAATAACATAGCCGTTTACAACATCTTTAAGTTTTGTACGCATAAAAGTGTTACCCTTACCCGGTTTTACGTGGAGGAATTCAATGCAAAAATAAAGCTTGCCGTCCATACGGATGCAAGTTCCGTTCTTAATGTCTTGAGCGTTAATCATATAGTTAAATATTTTTTATTATTTTTCTTTTTTGCGACTGCAAAGTTACTCATTTTTTTTGAATTTTCTGCCACATCTTCGCAAAATCTTTCACAACTATTTGGATTATAGGTAAAAACATAGGTTACAAATTATTTTGTTTAAGAAATTCTTTTTTCTTTAGTAAACAAAAAGCCAACTTTTATCTTGCTAATGACAGGTTGAATGTAAGACCGTAAGATGAGTTTGTTGTCGGGAATGCGGAAGTGGTGACAAGCGGTGTGTTTACTTGGTGGTCAAAGAAAGCGGCAATAGTGAGTCGCTTGCTGAGAACGTAAGAAGCGGTAAAGTTTATATTCAGAGTTTTTGTACCGTTTGTGGCTTGTGTGTAATTGCCTTCCACGCGGCGTACAAGAGACTGCGTGTTTTGGAGTGAAATGTCTGTATTTAGAGTAAGGTCGTTTGAAACGCCTGTCTGCGAACCTTTCATTTTGAGGAATGTATTAAAGCCCACAATCTTGTAGCCTGCACCGATAGTTAGTCCTTTCTGATTTGCTTCCACGATTTGTCCTGCAGAAGTGTTGAGCGTGAGAGTACGGCTGTCACGATATTCCACATTAACTGAAATGTCGTTTTTAAGAGTCATTTTCACGCCTAATAAAGGAGCAAATTTTTCTGTGATAGCCACGGAAGAAATGTTAAACGGCGAAGACGGAATCGGATTTCCGGAAAGTTCATCAAGTGTGAAACCGAGGTCTTTCCCGTCAACGCTCACCCAGTTTAGATAAGAGGAGTATGAGCCTACGGAATAAGTACACTGGTATGCGTGAGACAGTGTAAAAGATTTGAAGATATTACGTAAATTACCCATATTTATAAGCCCGTCGTAAGTCACTCTCCAGTTTGGTTTTGCGTGTGCGAAAGAGGGGAACGGATTGAGGAATATTTTTTGAGCGTCTTTACCACCATATGCAGCAAGGAATGCCGGGATAAGCACATCACTGCTTGTTTGCGAAGGTGCACCAACCTGAGAATCGTAGGGCTTACCTGCGTATGGTGAATCTTTCATAAAACCTGTCTGCGGATAAGAATAACCTATGTATCGTCCATCCACGCGTGATGCCACTTGTGGAATGTAGTCAATAAACTTGTCAAAAGAATCGCTCTGATAGTTTTTATTTGAGCTACTTGACTTGAATGCCGTAGGTATTGCACAGTAAGTCATAGTAAACGAGCCTGAACGAGTTGTAGGAATGTTGTCGTACATAAACTGCATCTGCTCGTTGCGATTGTCCGTGCGGTTCATGGTGAGCTGAATTTTAAGTCCCTTTATAGGTTCAAGGTTAAATTCAAGATTAAACTCATTCGTTGTTGACCACACAGCAGGGGAAGTCTGACCATCATCAGTAATGAGCCAGTTTCGTTCCATAGCTGTGTAAAGATAATCCTTATCCGTAAAGCCGAATGCGAAGTCAAGACCCGGCGACATCGGTCCGTAGCTGTTGCTTTGTCCGAAGATATTACCAATATCATTGCGGAACAACGGCAATTTAAGTCCCTGTGACTTACGCCATTTCACAGAGAATGAACGAGGCGACATTGCAAAGCGAACGGCGTATTCCTCAAGTTCTTTCTTAAATGATTTCTCCTCCTTGAGAACCTCTACTATAGTAAACTTGACATTAGCGTCTCCACGCGTGAGGACTTTCACATTATTTGCATCAACAACCTCGATTTGAACAGGGAACGGCTTGTTGTCCGTAGTGGTAGCCGTGACTTTCACTTTCTTGTTACGGAGATTGTGGCGAATATTGAGAGTTGTGTCCGGCTGCAACTTGTATGTACGCTGGAATTTCTTCGGTTTCTTCTCTCGAGTGGATGTTTTACGCGTATTCGCAAACCTCTGATTGATGTTTTTGAGGTATGGAATTTTATTGTAGAAAGTTTCAAAGTTTATGCGTCCGTCAACATTCCATGTAGCCTGATTTTGGATAGTATTTCCAAGGTCCACACCATCTACTGTTGCTCCTCTATCCCAGTTGTAAGTAGTGTTGTATGAAGCAGATGCCGTAATGAAATCAATAGCCGGGATTCGGGAGAACGGAGCCTTGTATGAAGCCACGAATGATTGGTCGTAAGCCCATGGTGTACCCATAGAGAGAATACTCTTCATCACAGTATCTTTCCAGAGTTTGTACTCGTCCGGGAAAAGTTTCTTGTTCACCGCTCCAATAGGCTCGTCAATGTGTGCGGAAGTGTTTGAATTAAAAGAGAGACTGAGAGACTTAGTTATGTTCCATGTTAGTGCAAGCTGGCGGTCCCATAGGAAATTTTTGCTTACGGATACAGGCATTTGGAACATTACGTCTGTTTCTGAACGAGTCTGCTGTTCATAGTAGTACCGAGACATATTTGTCAGGAAAGAAATTGATGTTGGCAACCAGTTCAATTCCCATTCCTTGATGAATTTCACATTCTTATTTTTACTGTTAATAAACGAGAACGGTTTCCACGGCTTGAAATAAGGAGTGTAAGAGTATTGGAAGCTACCGCGATAGTCGTTTATATGCTCGTATTCCGTAGTCGGGTCTTGCTTGGACTGCTTGTTGAATGAGA
>SAMEA3663271__coassemble_283_pt1 | contig 19921 bp, 14 predicted proteins | sample SAMEA3663271__metabat2_low_PE_018 | metagenome-assembled genome bin SAMEA3663271 (sample SAMEA3663271) | pig gut metagenome | biome: pig gut; feature: pig-associated habitat; material: faeces | place: China | collected 2013
AGTGTGCTGAGGTATATGGCTTCTTCGCATGCCGTGTCACCACCGCCAACAACGGCAACAGTGCGTTTGCGATAGAAAAAGCCATCGCAAGTGGCACAAGCGGAAACTCCGAGACCTGCATATTTTGTTTCGTCAGGCAGTCCTAAATATTTTGCGGAAGCACCTGTTGCAATGATAATTGTTTCAGCTTCAATAGTTTCATTTCCACCGATTGTAACTTTGAATGGGCGTGAAGAAACGTCAATATCGGTTACAAGTCCGCTACGAATATCCGTTCCGAAACGAATTGCCTGCTTTTTTAGGTCTTCCATAAGGGCTTGACCTGTAACGCCTTCCGGATATCCGGGAAAATTCTCGACTTCTGTAGTTTGTGTGAGTTGTCCTCCGGGTTGCTGTCCGCTATAGAGGATGGGTGAGAGATTTGCTCTGGAAGTGTATATTGCAGCAGTGTAACCTGCAGGGCCTGAGCCTATTATAAGGCATTTTGTGCGATTTTGTGTCATATTGTTTGGTGTTATCTTTTTTATGAGTTTTTATCTTAAATCAACAATAACTGCATTTGGAAAGTTAGCTTTCTTGAAGCGGAAAGTGTCATCAGACAGCCCCTTACCAATTTTTGTAGCTGTGAGTGTTATTATCAAATCACCTGAAGTAGATGTTACGGCGATTTTTGAGGGCAGGTTAGATGATTTATTTATCGTTACCACTATTTTCTTTACGTCGCTCTTTGCCTTTGGAGTAAGTTCAACAACGTTTACAGTGGCATTTTGTGAAATCAATTTGTGATTGAATCCAATTCTTGCAGCTTTGATGTAAGCAAAAGGATTAACTTCTTGCAGTTCCTCGTCTGTAGGTTCTGTGAGTGTAACTTCATTTGTGTTTCCGGAATATGACCATAGCGTTTTTCCGTCAAACCATATGCACATTTCTTGTGATGAAAAAGCAAAACGGTCACCGGAAAGAGTCATGCTGCCTTTCATTGTTTTGCCGGAGGAGGTCACGGACATAGATGAAGTGATAGAGGGAGCATTGCGGATAGTGGAGAGCGTTTTTTCTACAATTTTTGTTGCAGAAGGATTTGCAGCAAAGGCAATTACTGCAATTGCTGAAAATATAAGGTATGTAAAAATTTTTTTAGTCATATTTATTATAGAGATTCAAGGAAACGTTCAAGTGTTTCAAGGTCCATAAGAACTTGGCGAGGCTTGACACCCTGTTGAGGTCCAACAATACCCATAGCCTCAAATTGCTCCACAAGGCTGGCGGCACGGTTGTATCCAATTTTGAATCGTCTTTGCAATGAAGATGCGGAAACGCTTCCTGCCAGTGCCGCCGTGCGTGCTGCATCTTCAAAGAGTTCGTCACGGTCGTTTATTGCTCCTGCATTTCCGCCGCCACCGCCTGAGGCTGATTCGTTAGGGTTATAATCCGGGAGATAATATGCGTGGTCGTAGCCGAGTTGGTGGTCAATATGGTTACATATAGCTTCCACTTCGCCGGTCTCAATGAGTGCACACTGGACACGCTCCACACTACCGGCATTTAAGAACAACATATCACCTCTACCGATAAGGTGTTGTGCTCCCGCTGCATCAATGATAGTTCTGGAGTCTATCATTTGTGAAACCTTAAAGGCAATTCTTGCCGGCACGTTTGCTTTGATAGTACCTGTAATCACGTTTGTTGAAGGGCGTTGTGTGGAAAGAATCATGTGGATACCTACGGCACGTGCTTTTGCAGTGATTCTGGAGATAGGCAATTCAATGTCTTTTCCGGCAGTGGCAATGATATCTGCAAACTCATCTACGATAACTACGATGTATGGCAAATAACGATGACCCTTTTCAGGATTCAATCTGTGTGCTGTGAATTTTTCGTTGTATTCTTTTATGGTTCTGCAGCTTGCATCGCGCAGAAGTGAATATCTGTTGTCCATTTCCAAGCACAATGAGTTCAAAGTGGCAACAGCTCTATCCGGTTTGGTGATGATAGACTCTTCTTCCTCCGGGAGTTTTGCCAAATAATGCTTCTCTAACTTGCTGTAAAGAGAAAATTCCACAAATTTTGGGTCAATAAGCACAAATTTCAGTGTTGCAGGGTGCTTTTTGTAAAGAAGCGATGCAATTATGGTGTTCATTCCCACAGACTTACCTTGTCCTGTTGCACCTGCAACAAGTAAGTGAGGCATTTTTGCCAAGTCTGCGATGTAAACATCGTTTGAGATTGTGGCTCCTATAGCCATAGGCAATTCGCCTTTGAAGTCACGATATGCTTTAGAACCGAGAATTGAGCGTATTGACACTATTTGCGGGTCTTTGTTTGGCACTTCAATACCAATTGTGCCTCGTCCCGGCATAGGTGCTATGATACGGATGCCTATAGCCTTAAGGTTAAGCATAAGGTCATTTTCAAGGTTCTTTATTTGCTGTATTCGGATTCCCTCAGCAGGAATAATTTCGTAGAGTGTGATAGTTGGCCCCACAGTGGCTTCAATGTTCTGAATACTTATGCCGTACTGTGCAAGAGCCATGGAGATTCTCTGCTTGTTTTCTTCTTGTTCCTCTTTGTCCACCTGAATCTTAGATGTGTCGTATTCCTTGAGTAAGTCCAAAGTGGGAAATTGATATCGAGAAAGTTCGGCAGTTGGGTCGTATGGCTTTTCGGGGTCTTTGCCCTCTGCAGATTCAATTTCGGTGACGTTAATTTTGAGGTCAATATTTTCAGGTTTTTTATTATCTTCTTTTGTATCAATATGTTCTTCATCCGGTACGTTCTCGCCAAGAGTTTCCGGTGTTTCATCTATGACAATTTCCACCACAGGTTCTTCTTCCACAGGTATGGGGGCAATGTTTTCTTCCGGCTGATTATCTAAAGCGGATTCCGGGATTACCTCTGTAGATTCGTTTTCCTGTATTTGTGCTACATCTTCTTTTTCTTTGATATTAAACACTTTGCGAAAAAGTGCTGCTATCGCAATGAATGTTGTGAAGATTTTATTGTAATAGATAATAATTATCACACAAATTAGGAATATGCTAAGCCCTAAGGCGGAAATATATCCGGCGTATGAATCCAAAGCCATCACCACCATTCTGCCGTGTTGTCCGCCATATAGAAATGATTGAGGAGTATAATACATAAATGTCGCCATCACGATAGAAGTGGTGACAGTGAACAGTAGCGTTTTGAAAGTAAGTTCCCAAAATTTTATTTTCTTGTTAAAAAGCAGTGCGTATGAAATAATCAGAAAATACGCAATCACGAAAAATGCACCAAGTCCGAGCGAATTGTTTATCAGTATATGGCTTATTGTGGCACCTGTGGCTCCGCCAATATTTTTCACTGTGTCTGGGTGTTTGGATAATTCTTTGATTGTTTCTTTACTTATTTCGCTGACGTCTTCTTCTCCTGCTCCCAAAAAGGAATGTATAGAAGTGATGAGAACATAAGCACTAACCAAAAATAAAATCAGTCCTATAGTTCTATGCAGACGTTTGTCTTTGAAAAAATTTATGACAGAAGTCCAAAAGCCCATAGATTCTTCATCATTGGCTTCCGTTTCTTGCACTTCACGATTTTTTTCTTCATTGCCGGAATTGTTGCTCCGGACATTGTCTGTTTTGTAATCGTTGTTGCTATATATTGTATCTTCTGCATCATCATCAATGATGGAAGGGTCGAATTTTTCGTAGCTTTTAGGCATTGTAGCTCTTTTAATAGATTATAAATGTGTATTTCTTTGCAAAATTACGCAAAGTTATCAAATATTGCAACTCTTTAATTTCTATAAATTTCATCAAAAGTTTTGTTTGTTCAACTTTTTTGTGTAATTTTGTGTTAGAAAAGAGAAGATGGTAAGAGACCAAAGATATAACCACATCAAAGTAGATTGGGAAACTCTTCAAATTATATTGAAATGCCGAGACAAGCTTATCCTCCCAATGGCGGGCCCCACATCGCAAGATGAGGCATTATGACCCGGGGGATTACAAAGGGTGGAGAGCACTCAAATCCTGTCTATTCGGAGTTTCATCGCATCCTTTGGTGTGGGACTTATAGAAGAGACCGCTGATTTTTTGGTGGTCTCTTTTTTGGGTATTATTTTTGATTATTTTGATTATTACAATTTATACATAACCGATATGTCACGAGATAAAGAACAATTAGAGGGTGTCACTCTGCTTGGTAACACAGGAGTGAAATATCCGACGGAATATGCTCCGGAAATACTTGAAACGTTTGTAAACAAGCACCCGGACAATGAATATGTAGTCACTTTTACTTGCCCTGAATTTACATCACTTTGTCCAAAAACAGGGCAGCCGGATTTTGCTAAAATCATAATCAATTATATTCCGAATATCAAAATGGTGGAAAGCAAAAGTCTTAAACTCTATCTTTTCAGCTTCCGCAATCATGGTGATTTTCATGAAGATTGCGTAAATATTATAATGAAAGATTTGGTAAAACTGATGAGCCCCAAATATCTTGAGGTAATAGGACTTTTCACTCCACGCGGAGGTATTTCTATTTTCCCGTTTGCAAACTATGGTGATGATGAGCATCAGGATATTGTAAAAGCACGTCGCATGGCTGCTTTTGAGTATGGAATTAAAGATATGATGAAAAAATGAAAGACAGTCTTTTAATATTGTCCGGTGGACTTGATTCCACTACTATGCTATACGATTATGCCGACAGTATAGCTCTTGCTGTTACATTCCTGTATGGCTCAAATCATAATAAGCGTGAGGCTGCATTTGCAAAATATCATTGCGAAATGCTTGGTATTGAGCATATAGAGATAAACTTGGCTTTTATGGGGAAATACTTCAAGAGTTCACTCTTGGAAGGGGCTGAGGCTATTCCGGAGGGCAACTATGATGAGGAAAATATGAAATCCACAGTAGTTCCGTTCAGAAATGGCATAATGCTTTCAGTGGCAGCAGGGCTTGCGGAAAGTAGAGGACTGAAAAAAGTGATGATGGCAAACCATAGTGGTGACCATTCTATTTATCCCGATTGTCGTCCGGAATTTGCGGAAGCAATGGGAAAGGCTATAAGTCTCGGTACATATGCAGGTTTGGAACTTGTGGCACCATATACAATGTTTTCAAAAGCGGATATTACCAAACGCGGTGCTAAACTCGGCATAGACTATAGTAAAACATACAGTTGCTACAAAGGTGGTGAAATCCACTGCGGTGTTTGTGGCACGTGCCGTGAACGCAAAGAGGCTTTTGCCCTTGCGGGAGTGGAAGATAAAACAAAATATTTGGAATAAATTCCGCTTTTGAAATGTTTTTCGGGTATTCCCTTGTTTAAGTGTAAACTGTTTTTGTAATAATAAAAAAGTGCCGCTATCTTGCGGCACTTTTTGCATTATGACGAGAAATTTATTTCACTATCACTTTTTTGCCTCCAATTACATATATGCCGGGAGCAAGAGAAACGAATGTTTCACCATCTGCTTCCACACGGCGGATATGCATACCAACAATGTTATAAACGTTAAATGTTCGTTTTTCATTACTGATAATCACTGCACCTCCGGTTGTGCCATAGATGGCAAAATCTTCTGTTGTTATTTCTTCTGCGTCTGTTGATTCAGCAGTTGTGTTTATTACTATAGACTGAATCTGAATATTCTTACCGGCATCATTGCCGAGGTCTATACGGAGAACGTCTCCTGCATAGCCCCAACCCCAGGCAGAACGCATATCTGCTATGTCTATTACAACGTCCAGCGCTTCATTACCTGTTGTTGCGGGTAACACGTCAACATATTTCTTTGCTCTTTGTGCATGTTCCGGGAAGAGGAAGAAGAGTTCAAGCGGTGTGATTGCTACATCTGATTTATACTTAATGTGAAGTTTTGTGGCTTCGGGAGAAAGATTGAGTTCAAGTGGAATGGTACGCAAATTAGGGTCTGCAGCAGTGGTGAGGACGGTCCACCCTTTATAAGCAAGTTTCGGTCCAAAACCTGTTTCCTCTTCTGTAGGTTCCATATTGATATCTTGAGAAATCAAGACATTGTTTGCGTTTTTATGGTCAAGCAGTAAGATGTGTCCGTAGGTCATAGTGCCGTCGTTTACGCAAAGACTGCGAATTTGGAAAGTAAGTCCTGCTGCATTACCGGGGTCTATACGCAGATAGTCGCCTTCAAAGCCCCAACCATGGTTTGCGATAATGCTTGAAATGTCAACTGTCATACGAGTCCATTCCGTTGCGGCAGGAACGTTTGAAACTTTCAGTGAACGGAGTTCTCCGGCATAGTCCAAAAAGTAGAATTGAAGATTATCTATAGTTGCGGAGGATTTGTATTCAAAGAGGAGTTTGTTTGCGGTTTTTCCCAAGTTTGTAGCAAGTTTTCCCGTGTAGAAATTTGGGTCTGTGCCGGAAGTCACCACTTTGTAAGCACCCGGAGCAGATTCCGTTACAGTGCAATTATTGCAACCGGAGGAGGTGATGCTGAGAATGGTATTGGTTTCAATTTCTCCGCTGTTCACCACCACGTGACGCATATTCACCGTTACGCCAGATTCTTTACCTATATCAAATCTCATTTTACTGCCACTTGCACCCCAGCCGTTTGCATCATTGCGTATAGCAGCTATGTTCACGTATGTGCGAGTCCAAGTAGAAGTAGCTTTCAGAGGTACGATGATGGAATGAGCCTCTGTTGCAAACGGAGTGAAGAATACTTGCAATTCAAAGTCCTTATCCGCTTTATAGTCAAAGGCAAGCACATTAGAGTTTGTGGAAATATCTGAATTGGTTTGTCCTGTAACAATCTGTGGGTCGCCATTAGTTGTCACGAATTTGTAGCTCTGGTCGTTACCATTGTGAGTAGCGGTAAGTCCGCCGGCTGTGCTTGTGTCAAATTCAAAACGATAATATTCTTTTCCACTGAGAGCCACTCCATTATGGATTTGATTCCAACTGCTTACTCCGAGAGTGGAGAGGTATTGGTCAAAAACAGCGGATTCATTGTCTGTTCCTGCTGCTTGCCAAACGTACCATGACTTTTTTTCTTTCAGGTTGCTATCTCTAAGTCCGAGTCGTACATTGTCTTTGGCTTCTGCAGGGTGGTCAAACCAGTTATGCCACATAATTGCATCAACACCGGCATTATGGTTAGCTTTTTTCCAAGCCCAAGCGGCACCGGCAGCCTGGATTGTCTGGTTTGCATCACTGTTGTCAAGAGAGTTTACACCATTTTCAGAGAAGAAAAGCATGCGTTTTTCTTCGCCTTTATAGTAATGTTCGCGGCGGAGTATCCAATCCGAAATAACTTCAATATTCTTGAATGTGCAGTACCCTGAATTTTCGTCGTAAGTTGCATTTGTGTCATCAACCCAGAATTTAGGCTTAAAGAAGCTTTGAGGGTAGGGGTGTGCTGCAATACCCCAACGATAGTCGCCTTCCACATTGCCGTAGCATACCATTTCGTCAAGCATTTGCTTAGGTCTGAAACCTCCGTCACCCGGCATAGCCCATGCGGAAGTGAATGAACCAAGAACATATGCGTTTGGGTCGTATTGGCTGACAATATTTGATGTCAGCCGCAGAGATTTCTCGTAAGCATCAAGGAAACGGAGCATTTTCGGGTCTGCACCCATATTGGTCCAAGTGTCGTGAGCATCAACTTCATTATGCATAATCCAATGGTGGATACGTCCATTATCTCCTGTTGAATAGCGGTCCGCAAGGTAACTGATAGCGGCAGCATAAGCGTGCACGCCGTCCATAGCCGTCATATTGGGCATAGTGTAGAACCCCTTGCTGGTGTATTCCGGGTGAAGCATTGTTGTAGCATATTCCGGGTCACCGCCTGTGTTAAAGAGGATAATGGCAGCCACTATGATATCATTGTTACTGCAAATTTTGAGTATTTTGTCGTTATTTGCTTGCTGTGTAGTATTTATGTAATACTTGCGTCCGCAGTATGTGTATTCCTGTGTGTAATCGCCCGTCTTGTTCATTGAAATCAATCCGTTTACTATTACATTAAAGGTTACGGTGTGGAGTCCGAGAGGACCGATATCCGTAGCCGCTGTTTCCATAATGCCACCAATACCTTTTTTGCCTTTGAAAATGCCCGGTGCGGCATAGCGGATTGCTTTCACTTCGTCGGCATAGTGAGCGTGCGACTGCAAATTTCTGCTTGCGTCGGTTACAGCCCATTTGGATAGCAAACGGTCGTAGGTATAGCCGTCAACAGAGACAAACCTTGGCACTTCTACGGAGAATGTGCCGTTTGCAAGGTTAGCCACTTCGGAAGCATTCGTGAGTGGTGCCGCAGTTCCGTTTGCACGAATATCATATAGTTTGCATCCTGCTATAACTGTAGTCCCCTCAATTACTATGGTGTTATCTTTGACCGTAACTTTATTCACTTTTGCTGGATAAACAGTGCTGAGGTATTTTGCAATGGCATTTACCTCAGTGTTTTTTTCGGAATCCGAAACTGTTTTAGTTCCGTTTATGCCTAAATATCGAATTTGAATGGTGATTCCGGACTTTGTACCGAAATCAAAGCGGATACGATGTCCTTTAGTTCCCCAAGAAAAGTTGCTCTTTGGTAAAGCAATATTTACGGAAGCCGTTTTCCATTCAGATGTTGCAGTGAGAACGGTACCATAATTTTTTGATTCTCCGGGTGCAGCATTAGGCTTTCCGAAAAACAATTCAAAAGCATCAATATCTGCTGATGCCTTATATTGAAACATCAGTTTTGCCTCACCAAAAGGCAGGTCTGACGTAAGTGCCTGTGAATAGATAAACGGGTCACTACCTGTAGTAGTAATTGTATAAGTCCCGCCATTATTAGAGCACGTCAATTGATTGAGGTTTCCGGTGTCAAGATCAAGTCCTGTCTCAGCATTTGCACAAATTGAAACTGCAAGTGCAAGAGATATAAATAGTGATTTGATTTTATTCATTGTTTTAGTTTTAAGTGGTATTTTGATTATAAATATTTCCGAGAAGTCATTATTTTCTGCAAAAATACAAAAAAATGTATAATATTGACATTATAAATACTGATGCTTTTTATCTTAAAACGTAAAATTGACGACGATTTTTGTGAGTTTTAATTTTGTAAAGAGCATCGTAAACCGGTTTGTAAAGGATATGGAAGGGAATCAGCCAGCCGGATATAGTGAGGGATAGTGCTTTTGAGGCATTTTTCAGGGAATATATCGTAATCCACCAAAATGGTATTGCTATCACGGCAAATGCTATCGCAGGCACAAGAGTTGGATGTGACATATAAATGCCAAGTACCGCGGAAATAAACCATATCCAAGAAGAAATACTACCTGAAGCAAGTATTCTGCGTCCATATTCGGGAGTGAGATGTGCAGTGTAGATATTACGTTGTTTTCCAATGGAGTGGGACTTTTGCGGATTCATGTAGTCACATTCCACAAGTGCTTCATCGTTGAGTAATATGGCAGTATTATCATTGTTGGCTATCAGTCTGATGAAAATATCATCGTCGCCATAGTTATTATTCAGTTTTCGTGAAAAACCTTTTCTATCAAAGAAAAGAGATTTTTTGTAACCCATATTGTATGTGGAGCAGCGGTATGTTTTGCCGGACAGTGCTGAAGAAAGAGTCTCAATACGGTCTGAGAGAATGTCGAATTTTTTTGTTCGGCTCAGGATTTTTTGACATTCAGGGGTAGGTATAGTATTCCCAAAAACAATTTCTTTCCCTTCTGCAAACTGAATGCCGTATTGTAGAAGCCATAAATCGGAATTTATTACTGCGTCAGCATTTGTGAAAAGAATATAATCATATCTTGCCGCTTTCACACCGAGGGTGATTGCCAGTTTCTTGGGACTAATGTTGTTTGCTTCCTTAGGAATAAAAGTTTGGTAAATATTTGAATGAGAGAGGCTAAGATAGTTGAACACGTCTTTTGTGTCCTCGGAGCCACCATCATTCACAATAATCACCTCAAAAGGAGCATTATATTTTTGATTCAAGATTTGAGGTAATAATTTTGCGAGACGCTCTGCATTGTCCTTGCAATAAACAATCACGGACATTGCCGGAATATTTTTAGTCTCAGCAGGAGCGTTTGAACAATTGCTTTTGTGTGTTTTTACTTTAAGCACGAAACTGCGATAAAATGTAGCTATATAGATGAATGCTAACAGATTGACTGCAATGCAAACATAAACAATCGTTGATATTGAAAATGAAAATGTGGTCATAAAAAATTAACTATGTGAAAAATTGTTACAAAGTTACGCATAAAATAGCTACCTTTGCACCTTAAAAAGCAGAAAATTGTGTTTTTCCAAAATATTTTTGGTTTTGCACAATAATAATCCATAGTATTACGTTAATAGTAGGAACTGAAAAATCTTAATATCAATGGTAAGAAAATTACTCGCTACGACATTTTTTGTATTACTTTTATCAAGTTGTAAATCAGAAAAAAATTCTCTGACATATTTTGAAGATATAAAAGAAAACAAGGAAGGTTCATTTGAGTTACCGGACTACAGTGTGAAACTGCAACAAGACGATGAATTGCTGATAACCGTAAATTCATCTGAACCTGCTGCTGTGCAATACTATAATATGCCTCTTGCAAATCCTGCACAAAGGGATATTTTGCAAGCAAACTCAAACCCGCAATTGCAAACTTATATCATTGACAATGAGGGAAATATTACATTTCCTATGCTCGGCACGATTCATCTTGCAGGATTGAGTATAGAAGATGCGACAGCTCTCTTGACAGAAAAGGTTCGTGAAGATGTAACAGATGCAATAGTGCGTCTTGAACTTTTGAACTTTAATATCAATGTTTTGGGTGAGGTAAAAGCACCCGGAAGATACAAAATATCTAATAGAAAAATCACAGTGCTTGATGCACTTGCAATGGCAGGCGATATGACGGAATTTGGTGTACGTGAGAATGTTACCGTAATCCGTGAGGAAAACGGCAAACTCGTTTATCATCATATGAACTTGAATAGTTCTGAAATTTTTACATCACCTTATTATTATATGCAACAAAATGATGTGGTATATGTTGCCCCTAATAAGGCACAGCAAGACGCTTCCAAATACAACAAAAACAACACATATAAGGTGTCTGTTATATCCACAATCGTAAGTGCCTGTTCCGTAGTGGTTTCACTTATAATTGCATTAACTGTAAAATAATAATCTTTTCTGAAAATACAGAATATATATTTATATCATGGATAATAAATCACAGCAAGCTGAATTTATTGACGTAAGGGGAACACTCTTATTATGGTGGTCGAAATGGTACTGGTTCGCTATTTCGGCTTTTGTGTGTTTAGCATTGGCATTTGTTTACGTAAAAGTAAAAAAACCGGTATATTTGGTATCTTCAAACATACTTATTTCTCAAGATGACTCAAATATTATGAGTGGAATGGGCGGTTTTGGTGAACTTTTCGGAACATCAGGATATGTTGAAGATGAACTTTTTGTTGTTTCATCACACACCGTATTGAGAGATGTTACCAAATCTTTGAAATTAAACAATACTTGTATCGTTAAAACAGGGCTCATGAAGTCTGTGGAGAAATTTGAAAAATCTCCATTGGAGCTAGTATCAGATACGGAAATAGCAGATACTCTTGGCGTTACTTTGAAATTTGATGTATATGTAGATGAAAATGGCCTTGTTGAAATTGAAGTGACTGATTCATATAAGGATGTTGTGGCAAATATTGAAGAGCAAACACTTCCTGTGACTATAGAAACTAAATATGGTACGTTTACTCTTCGCAAAACAACAAACTATGTGGAAAATGAAGATTTGAAGGCAAAAATTCTTTTTACAGGCTATGATATTGCAGCGGAATCGTTAGAGAAAGATTTAGATATATATATTACCAGCAAAAAGTCCAACGTTATTAGGATTGATATGGAGGCAACAAATGTGGATAAGGCAAAAAAAATCCTTGATGAAATTGTTGCCAACTACAATAAAAGGGGTATTGAGCAAAGGAGTGAACAGTCACGCCTTACTCTTGATTTTCTTGATTCTCGAATAGGAATTATTTCTCAGGACCTTATTGATTCTGAAGCTGATGTGGAAAAATATAAGCAAAATCAAGGTATTGTTGATGTTGCAGCAGAAGCTACTTACCAAACCACAAAACGAGGCAAATTTGAGCAGGAACTCACTAAAGCTGAAACAGAGTTGAGTATCATGGAAATGACAAAAGAATTTATTTCAGATACAAACAATAAGTTTGAGCTTATTCCTACAACCGTTGCTAATGAATCCGTAAAAGTAGGTATAAATTCATACAACGAGTTGATTCTTGCGCGTATGAATGTAAAAAGAACAGCAAAGGATGGTAACTTGGCTCTTACAAGACTTGAAGATAGAATCACAGTTCTCCGCACTAATATTACAGCATCTCTTGAAAGAGCACTTGAACAGCAAAGAAAAGTGATTTCCGATATGCGTCTTCAACTTGGTATAACAGATTCAAAACTTGGTTCAATTCCTACGCAAGAACGTCAGTATCGTGATATTCAACGTAAACAAACCATTAAGGAGCAGTTATATCTTTTCTTGATGCAGCGTCGTGAAGATACAGCACTTATGATAGCAAATACTACACCCAAAGGAATCGTGGTTGATAAGGCTTACTCATTATCTGAACCTATTTCAATGAAGGGTAAGATGGTATTGCTATTAGCATTTGTGATTTCTATGATAATTCCTCCTATTGTCCTTGTTGTCAAGAAAATACTCAGAAATAAATTTGATACTAAGGAAGAATTAAAGCAACTCACGGAAATCCCCATAATCGGTGAAATATGTAAAGCCAATAGCGGAGAGTCTATAGTAGTGAAACCCGGTAGTGTGAACACTATTTCCGAGTTGTTCCGTGCGGTTCGTTCTAATCTTCAGCAGTTCTTTATGGCTTCAGAAGAGGAAAAGGTTCTTTTGATGACATCTACAGTCTCCGGTGAAGGAAAGTCTTTTATTTCTGTAAATCTTGCTCAGACGCTTTCTCTTACAAAACATGATACTAAAGTGCTTCTTGTGGGGATGGATATCAGAAAGCCGCGATTAGCTGAATATATTGGCATTTCTTCTTCAAAAGGATTGACTGATTATATAGCAAAAGAAAATACATTACTAAGTGATATTATTATTAAATCACCTGCCGGACTTTCTTTTGATGTGATTACGTCCGGTCCGGTTCCGCCAAATCCTGCAGAATTGCTTTTGAGTGATAGAGTAGATTATTTGTTTGAGGAACTACGTAAACAATACGATTATATAGTAGTGGATACTGCACCTGTAGGACTTGTTTCCGATACTCTTACTCTTTCACGCATTGGTGATGCCACAGTATATGTTTGTAGAGCAAACTACACTACAAAAGCAGATATCCAATTTGCAAATAGTGTCTATGAGGAAGGGCGTCTCAAAAAAATGTCTATCCTTATCAACGATACAATTGTCCGCAAAGGCTACGGCTATGGTTATGGTGACAACAATGACAAAAAGAAGTAATCGTCCTACAGCTTTTATTTGAGGAGATGATAGAAAAAGGACCGTTTATATATCGAGTCTTCCTTTTAACATTTTGGATTAATGTTTGTTACGGTTTCATAGCGGAAGAAATCGTGACAGCATTAGTTTCATTGAAACCATACGTAATGTTATTTTGTGACGTATTGGTTCTGTTAGCAGGAGTTTTTGCATTAAAGACTCGCTTTTTTAAGTGGTCTGTTTTTTCTTTTCTTGCAATAGCTTTCATATCTACAGTAATCGTAAATAAATATTCAGTAGTCACATTTGTAAATGGAAGCAGAGGCTTTTGGTGGTTGCTGTTTACAGTTCCTTCCCTGTATTATTTTTTCTTGTATGAAAATACATACGGATATATAAAAAAGTTTGAAAAGCATTTGCTTGTTTTTCTTTATATTCAGTGTTTTTGCACAGTGTGGCAATTTGCAAAATATGGAGCGGGAGACGCTGTGGGAGGTTCTATGGGTTGGGGGTCCTCAGGAAATCTTTCACTGATGGTATATATGTTGTCTTTTTATTTTATGTCAAAGAAATTTGACAGGGCACATTATTTTGAATCGTTACGCAAGAATTGGCTTTACTTGTTTCTTTTGTATCCCACATTTCTAAATGAGACGAAGGCAAGTTTTATTTATTTGATACTCTATTTTCTTCTTCTGAATAAATTTGAGGTTAAAACGTTGTTAAAAATTTGTCTTTTTTTGCCATTGATTTTTGGGGTAATGTCCGGTCTATTGTATGTTTATGCTATGATAACCGAGCAGGACTTCAATGAATTAACAGGAATTGATTTTTATGAACAGTACCTTATAGGCGAAGACCCCGATGCGATTGTGGAGTCGTGTCAGATGTATTACGAAGGAGCTTTTGACAAAGAATATATAAACCAGTGGGAAACAGACCTTCCTCGATTTACCAAAATTGTTCTTCTTAGCTCCGTTCTTGATGAATCCAAAGGGGGATTGATTCTCGGCGAAGGTGTAGGCCAATATCGTGGAGGAACAGTTCTACAGTCAACTCCATTTACAATGAAGAATGAATGGTTTTTGAATGGAACACGCATTTGGACTATTACTTTGATACTCCAAGTAGGAATAATTGGCTTTTTATGGTTTGTGTATTACTTTATAGCTTTGATGAATTATAAAAACAATAATTCCCATTTTGCAGTAAACCTCAAAGTATATTTGACTGCCATTACAATATTTCTCCTTGTTTATGGCGATTCCTTTTCAAGGTTGGAGTTTTGTGTAATATTCTTTTATATACTTTTTTCTTCACAAAATTTTGATAAAAAACGAGCTGAATTAGTTATTGAATAAGATATGTCAGACGATTCCAATACACGAATAGCAAAGAATACAATATTTTTAACTATTAGGGTCATTGTCGTGACTCTAATTAGTTTATATACGAGTCGTGTGATTTTGCAGCAACTTGGAGTGTCTGATTTTGGTATATACAACATTGTTGGCGGACTTGTAGGACTGATAAACTTCTTGACATTTGCTATAGGTGCATCAATGCAGAGATTTATATGCAAAGAATTGAACACAGGTGATAATCAGCGAGTTCAGTCTGTGTATGCGTCTTGTTGCTGGGTAGCAATAGTGACGATAATCATCAGTGTAGTTGTTTTGGATACTGTGGGTTATTGGTTCGTTACATCAAAATTGAATATTCCGGCAAATAGAGCTGACGTGGCAATTATAGTATTGCAATTTTCAATACTCAATATATGTTTTGAAATTTTCAAGCATTTATTTCATAGTTTGATAGTATCGTTTGAAAAAATGCAATTTTATGCGTATGTATCAATAGCGGATGCTGTGTTGAAACTTATGGTTGTGTTTTTATTGAGTGTCTCAACCTTTGATAAATTGATTTCTTTTTCAGCATTGCAGTCTTTGATGTCTTTTGTGATACTAATCCTTTCCGGTTTATATTGTAGGTTAAAATTCAAGAATATTCATTTATCGCTAAAAGCAAAATTTTCAGAATTCAAGTCAATATCAATTTTTTCATTTTGGAGTTCTGTATCTTGTGCATCGGATGTGGCATGTGTACACGGTTCAAATATTATTGTCAATTTATTTTATGGTGTAGTGGTAAATGCATCAGTTGGTGTTACTAATCAAGTAAAAAATGCATTGTATGCGTTTACAAGAAATATTCAAGTAGCTGCTAATCCACAAATATATTCTCATTTTTCTTCCGGAAATCTTCAAGAGGGAAAGACATTGGTATTTAGAATTTCAAAATTCTCTTTTTACATAATGCTCGCTTTTGGTTTACCTATTCTGTTTAATATACGGACAATTTTGAGTATTTGGCTTGTGGAGGTGCCTCCGTATTGTGCGGAATTGGTTTCTTGCTTGTTGCTGTTTTGTGGTGTTGATGCTCTAAATGGGCCACTATGGACGGCACTTCAAGGTGTTGGCAGGATAAAATATAATCAGATTATAATCAGTTTTTTAACTGTACTAAATCTTCCGATTATCTATTTTTTATTTTATCTCGGTGCGGCACCACAATATTTGTTTATAGTGCAATTATGTATGTTGCCGATAATAATATTCACAAGATTATTATTCGCAAAAAAATATTGTGATATTTCCTATTCAGAATATTTCCGAAATGTAGTCATAAGTATTGTAACAGTCAGTTTTATAAGTACAATACTTCCGACTTTGCTTTGCTTTTTTGCGTATAATTCCGGTTTTGTATATCTAATTTCTTCTTTTGTGTTGTCTTTCATTTCAGCATTAGTCTCAATATATTATTTCGGCCTTGATAAGGTTGAAAAGAATATGTGTAATAAGAAGATTAAATCGTTGCTGAATAAGGTATTAAAGTGTTCATAATAATTATTGAATATCACAATGAATTTTATATTTAAGGGTATATTAAAACTTCTTGGCAAAGAATGGATGGTTTCGTCAGAAGCTTATGCAAATTTATTGAGGAAGCATGGTGTGAAGGTTGGAAAAAACTTTTACATTGCTTATGGTGAGTTTCCGCAATCAGGTGCACCAATAATAGACTATACTCGTCCATCTCTTTTAGAAATTGGAGATAATGTGAGAATAAATCAGGGTTTTAGACTATACACTCACGATTTTGTGACGGGTGTCTTTCGTGTCAAATATGCTGAATTTCTCCCATCGTCCGGTGCGGTAAAGATTGGAAATAATGTAGCATTTGGTGCGAATGTTACAGTTCTTAAGGGTGTTACAATTGGTGATAATTGCTTTATAGGTGCAAACTCGGTAGTCTCACGCTCAATTCCTGCAAATTCTCTTGCTGTTGGAAATCCTGCACGAGTGGTATGTAGTATTGATGAGTATTTCGAAAGACGTCTTGTAAAGTGTGAGGAGGAAGCTTTTGCCTATGCAAAAAGTATAGTGGAACGTTACGGAAGAAGACCTAAAGTCTCTGATTTTTATGAGGAGTTTCCTCTTTTTGTGGATTCACATAATATTGATGAGTATATTGACGTTTTACCTATAAGAAGACAACTAGATGTTTACTACGATAGGTGGATTAAAAACCATAAAGCAAAATACGATGGTTTTGAAGAATTTTTAACTGCAGCCGGAATAAATTAGTCTTTTTGGTAAGCAAGTACCTTTTATGGATAGGAAAAATTTTAATGGAGTAGATGTTATGAAAATGCTGATGGCTGTAATAGTTGTCTGCATTCACATTACATCTGAGTTCAATTATTCAAAAGAATTTCCATATTTGTATTTTTTTGAACTTGCGGTTCCTTCTTTTTTTGTAGCCTCAGGCTTTTTCTTGCAGAATAATTTTTTCAAGAAAGATGTACTTTCTGTTTGTAGGAAGCAGTTTGTTCGTGTTTTCAAAATGTATGCTTTTTGGGCATTGATTTTTGTGTTAGGCTATTTTTTTATTGATGTAGTAACGGGCTTTTTTTCGGTTGCAGACATTAAATCCGTTATGCTCAAAGTGCTTTTTTCAGGAAATAATCTGCCATATGCAGTGCAATTGTGGTACGTTTATTCCCTAATGCTTTCCATTTTGGTTATTTGGGGTTGGAAGAAACTGAATTTGAGAATTTTGTGGCTATGGGTTTTGTCTATAATATTGTATTGTTTAAGAACAAATATTGAAGGTGTTTTTGCAACAGAAGCACCGGTTTTTCTTAAGAAAATAGTGGCATTATATATATATTTGTATCACGACCACAAGTCATTTCTTTTTGAAGGACTTGCATGTGTTACGTCCGGAATGCTTATAAGGGAGTATCTTTATGATTCAATATCTTCCAATAAGAGATTTATATCAGGTGTTGGAATTATTATAGTATCAATATTTGCCTGTGTTTATATCCCCGTAAAAATATATCCGCTACTGTCTGCAGTAGGTATCTTTATGGTATTTGTATCTATGAAACTTGAAGATAATCCTTTATATCCAAAGCTAAGACGGTTGAGCACTCTGGTGTATCTTTTGCATTTGTGGACGCTTTATGCAGTAAAAAAGTATGTTTGCCCATATCTGTCGTTTGACCCGGTTATAGTCTATCCACTGGTAATAATATCTTCATTATTTGTCGCTTGGTCGTATATGAAAATTATCAGTACGGAGCGATTTAGGTGGCTGCGTCAATTTTCGTGATTTATGGATGGCGAATTAAAATATCCGTTGTTGTCTGTTATTATTCCGGCATATAATGCGGAGGAATACATTGATGAGTGTTTGGCGTCACTTGTAGGTCAAACTTATTCGCATTTGGAGATAATAATAATAGACGATGGCAGCAAGGACAATACCGGCAATATTTGTGATTCATGGGCAGAAAAAGATGAACGAATAAGAGTGATTCATACAGATAATTGTGGTGTTTGTGCTGCTCGAAACAGAGGCCTTGATGAGGCAAAAGGAGACTTTTTTGCCTTTGTGGATAGTGATGACTATGTTGATACGAATATGTATAATATCTTGGTGAACAAGGCTATATCTTTGGACGCTGATATTGTGGTAAGTGGATATAAAGTACAAATGCCCAAGGGTGATGATATTGAAGGCAGGGATTTTGAAGAGGAAATAACATTTGAAGAATGTAAAATAATTGATTTGTCTCAGGATATACTACGTCATAAAGGGAATCTATGCAAAAAACTTGAGATAATGCCACGTGCCGTTTTTCGCAGAGATAGGGTGAACTCCCGTTTTCGTGTGGAACTTACACATCTCAATGAAGACTATCTATTTCAAGTAGAAGCAGTGTTGTGTGCAAAAAGAGTGGCGTTTATTCCTGAAGTTTTGTATTGTTATCGATATAATAGTGTAGGGCGTTCCAAGGTTTTTGATTTCAATAAGTTCCTCGGATTTCCTGTGCTCGTGAGTGCACTGAATAAGCTGTATGAGTCACGAGGCTTATTCCATATTGGAGATTATTCAATGATGATGATTACGTTCAATACTATTCAGCGTCTTTTTGCATCTGACTTGAACTCAAAAGAAATCAGAAATTATCTTCGCAAAATGACAAGTCTGCAGGTGTGGAATCATATAGAAATTGATTCAAGCATTATGTCTTTACAAGAGAGAATTATTTACTTTGCTATGAAACACAATGCCCCGGATTTCTTATATTTTGTAATGCGACTGAATTATTCAGTCCGTCCTAAGAAAATCTTTTGAAAATTCTTTGTGCAGTTCTTCGAATCGTTTTACAGAGCCATCACCAAATCTTTCAAAAGAAGCTATTACTTTCTCAATCGGTTTACGTTTCATATCTCCGGATTTGGAGAAGAATTTGTCTGCGTAACAGATGAGCTTTTCAAGCAATGTCTCAGGCAGATAGTTCCCATCAGGCATTGGGAGATTTTGTGTTTTAATGTCTTGTGAAGTAATTCCGGCTCCTGTATGCCTTTCTGCCACTCTTGCTATTTCTTCCGGGAATCCTTCTTCCCTGAGTAATTTAGCACCGAGGATTCCATGCATAAGGTAATGCTCTTTGCCGTGACAGTCTATACCTTCGGCATCTGTGAGAAATATTCCTACATCATGGAGCATGGCGGCGGTTTCCACAGTATTGTCTTCTAAAGGTAAATTATTTGAATGAGAGATATTCAAAGCCATATCTGCCACTTGTCGGCAATGCTGAATATAAATATCCCGTCGGCGGCTGCCGACGGGATAATATTTGTCTATTATTTCCTGATAATTCTTCATTTATAGGATTGTGTTCCAACCGTGAACGTCTTCTACTTCACCTAATTGAATGGCACGGAGTTCGTTGTAAAGTTTGGTTGTGATAGGACCGGGTTGCCCATCTTTAGACACAACGTATTTTACATTAGTGTCCAGGTCGTGAATTTCTGCGATAGGAG
>SAMEA3663271__coassemble_288_pt1 | contig 19604 bp, 13 predicted proteins | sample SAMEA3663271__metabat2_low_PE_018 | metagenome-assembled genome bin SAMEA3663271 (sample SAMEA3663271) | pig gut metagenome | biome: pig gut; feature: pig-associated habitat; material: faeces | place: China | collected 2013
TTAACATTTATTATGAAACAGGCTCTTATACATAAAAAAGTTCCTGCTATCCTTCAGGACGACAGGAACTATAAAAATGTGTTTTGTCGGTAATTACATCGGAGTCCGAGTGATTTTTTAGTGTTCGGCCTCCTGCTTGGAGGATTGATTATGAAAGTCTTGCACGAATAGCCTCGGTTTCCTTTTCATAACCGGGCTTTGCGAGCAGAGCAAACATATTGCGTTTGTAGTCTTCCACGCCCGGCTGATTGAATGGGTTTACACCAAGAATATAACCGCTTATACCACAAGCCTTTTCAAAGAAATAAATAAGTTCTCCAAGACATTCTTCACAAAGAGAATCGATGGTGATACGGATATTTGGCACTCCACCGTCAACGTGTGCAATGCGTGTGCCGAGTTCTGCCATCTTGTTTACTTCGTCAACACGACGGTTTGCAATATAGTTCAATCCGTCAAGGTTTGCTTCATCTGATGGGATAGCAACGCTGTGCTTTTGGTTCAGAACGGAGATTACTGTCTCGAAGATAGTACGTTCACCGTCTTGAATCCATTGCCCCATAGAGTGCAAGTCCGTAGAGTTATCTACAGATGCCGGGAAAATACCTTTATGGTCCTTACCCTCGGATTCTCCGTAGAGTTGTTTCCACCATTCAGAGAAGTAGTGAAGTTTTGGATTATAGTTAACTAAGATTTCAATTTTCTTTCCTGAGTTATACAGAGCATTACGTGTTTTAGCGTAAAGCATTGCGATGTTTTCTTCCGTATCTTGTGCCGTAGCTTTTTCCATACTGCGAGCACCATCTACGAGTTTACGGATATCAAATCCCGCAACAGCAATCGGGAGGAGACCCACAGGTGAGAGAACAGAGAAGCGACCGCCAACGTTGTCTGCAATAACGTATGTTTTGTAGCCTTCTTCCGTAGCGAGCTGGCGGAGAGCACCGCGTTTTGCATCTGTGATAGCCACAATGCGGCGTGATGCTTCCTCCTTGCCGATTTGTGATTCAAGCTGTTCTTTGAGCATACGGAATGCAATAGCCGGTTCTGTTGTAGTTCCGGATTTTGAAATCACGATAATACCGTATTTCTTGTCTTTAAGGTAAGAAGACAACTCATAGAGATAATCTTCACCAATATTTTGTCCTGCAAAAAGGAGAACGGGACCTTCTGCTTTTTTATATGCAGCAAAACTATCTGAGAGTGCTTCTATCACGGCTTTTGCACCGAGGTAGCTTCCACCGATACCGATAGCCACTACGGCTTCGCAAGAATTGCGGAGGCTTTCTGCAGTTGCTGCAATATCATCAAGGAGGGAATTGTCTGTTGCTGAAGGGAGGTTTACCCAACCCAAGAAATCACTACCGGCACCTGTGCCGTCGTGGAGCATACGGAGAGAATCTGCAGCCTTTGCATTGTAAGAATTGATGGCTTCAAGGCTTACCGTGCCGAGCACATCTTTGACATCAATATTAATACTTTTCATTTTAGAAATATTTGATTATAGTGCAAAATTACAAATTTTACGTGAAAAAATGGCTGTTTACGACAAAAAAAGCGTAACTTTGCCACAATTACAACTAAAAGGCAAATTCAAACAACAAAAAAAATACATTATTATTATGAAATCAACATTACTCGGATTAGCAATCTTGTTGAGCTTTTCTGCTGCCGCACAAAGCAAAATCAGCCCTAACGGCGAGGCTTATATGCAACGCGTGAGGCTTGAACGCCAGCTTTCAAACGAGAGACTTATGTCTGCACGTGTGCCGGAAATGGTGAAAGCCATCATCACTCTCAGCGACGAAGCTACTGTTGCAGACCTGGAAGGTTACAATATCGACTGCGTTATCGGTGACAAATATGCCGTTGTGGATATAGCCGTTGACAACGTAAACAAACTTGCGGAACTTGATGCCGTAAACTATATTTCTTTCGGAACGGTTTTTGAGCCTTGCCTGGATATGGCAACGGCAGATACCGGAGTGGACCAAGTGCATGCCGGAGAAGGCGGTCTGCCTAAAGTTTTTAATGGTGAAGGCGTCATTGCCGCTGCTTACGACATAGGCATTGACCCTAACCACGCAGCATTCCGCGATGAAGATGGCACCACATACCGCATCAAACGCTATTACAACACCAATACCGGCATGGAATACACTCCTGCCAATATGGCTAATGCTTCTACAGATAACACTTCGGGCACTCACGGCACACACGTGGCAGGTATCATCACAGGTATTGCAGGACAAAGCGGATACATAGGCGGATACAAAACCATTTTCGGACAGCAAAAGGTTTCCAAAGTTTCCGGCACTATTCCTTTCGGAGGTGTTGCTCCAAAAGCAGACATCGCACTTGCAGGAGGTGCACTCACTGAAGGTTCAATTATATCATACGTCAAAAAAATTATAGACTACGCCAAATCCGAAGGCAAACCGGTGGCTATCAACTGCTCATTCGGACACATGACAGGTCCGCACGACGGTTCTAACTCTATGTGCCGAGCTATGGACGAACTCGCTAAAGATGCCGTGATAGTTTTCGCTGCAGGAAATGACGCAGACATCAAATGCTCTATCCGCAAAACTCTATCTTCCGGCAACAATGCCATCAAGACATTTATCTCTCCGCAAAAAACTTCCATATCCGGAATGATTACTCACTTCTGGCTTAACGACAACGGTACTATGACTGCCCAACTCGCTTTCTACCGCAAAAGCACAAACGAAATTCTCAGTACCGTTGATATTAAGAACAGTGTGACATACGCAGGAACAGACTATACAAGTTACCCTCACCTGGCAGACTTCACAAAAGCATTCTCTTCAAATAGTTCTATCACTTTCAATGTAGGTCTGGACTCAAACAACAATCGCTCATACATCACCATTGGCGGCAATCTCAAATGTAACTCTTCCACTAACGCAAACGGTGATATAGTACCTCTGTTTATCGTAAAATCTTCCGCAGGAAAAACGATTCTTGCCACAACTACGGAGGAATTCAGCAATTTGGGTTTGAGCGGCTACGACGACGGTACTTGCGATGAAACTATCAGCGACAGTGCTTGCGGAAAAAACATTATTGCCGTTGGTGCTTACAACGCTCGCAAAGACTGGCTGACACTCGGTGATGGTCCATTCTACATACCCGGATATCCACAATATGAAATAGCAAAATTCTCTTCTTACGGAACTACAAACGACGGCAGAAATCTCCCCCACATCACAGCCCCGGGCGTAGGAGTAATTTCAGCTTTCAACTCATATTATTACAACTCTGCCGGACTAAAGGAAACAAATGTTTGCGGTCTTGTGACTTCAAATGGCAAAAGCAGCTATTGGGGTCCTGATAGCGGTACTTCTATGGCAGCACCGTTCATCACAGGCGTTGCTTGCCTTATGCTCCAAGCAGACCCGACACTCACAGTGGAGGAAATCCGCAACATTTTGATGAAAACAGCCACTAAAGACGAATACGTAAATGCCGGCAACCCTATCCAATGGGGAGCAGGAAAAGTCAATGCTCTTGATGCAGTAAGAGAAGTCCTCGGACTTGGCGGCGTTGGCGAAGTATTTGCAGACGAAGATATGCGTCTTATCGTGAACCCTACAGGCAGCAAGAACTACGACGTCTTCCTCGCCGGCGTGGATAACTTCAATGCCACTCTTTACAACCTCTCCGGCTCTGCAGTAAAATCCGCAGTCTTTGAAGGCAACGAAGGCACACTTGATGCATCAGACCTCACTGCCGGAATTTACGTTCTGGAAGTAAAAGCAGAAAACGCTCACTTCACACAGAAAATCGTAATAAAATAAGATTGTAATAAAATAAGATTGTAATAAAATAAGAGCCTGTTTCTTAAGAAATGTTTAAAAAGGGCTACCCGCCTCTGCTTTATCATTTCTTATGAAACAGGCTCTTAACAAACCGAAATATCCACTCATTTCCCTCGCTTTTTTCTTGCATCATTAAAAATAAAATATTAACTTTGCTAAATCTAAAGTACAACTTTCAATTTAGCCAATCTATGAATAACAAATTGATAGACAGGACAATGTCGTCGTCAATAAATGGATTATTTCGGTATTTACCCGTCATAACACTGACAGGACCACGTCAATCCGGCAAAACAACACTCTGCAGAAAGATGTTTTCAAGTTTGCCATACGTGAACCTGGAAGATGCTTCCACTCTCGCTGAAGTGAGACTTGACCCCAAGGCTTTTATAGCCAAATACCCGGAAGGAGTGATTATTGACGAAGCACAAAATTTTCCGGAAATATTCTCATACCTGCAAGTGGCAGTAGATGAGGATCGTATTTCCGGCGGCGAAAGGCGTTTTATAGTGACAGGAAGTAATAATTTTTCACTTATGCAACGCATCACGCAGTCTATGGCAGGACGCACGGCAGTAATGTCACTGTTGCCGCTCTCTACGGAAGAAATACGCTCTGTCTATCCGAATGTAAAAACCTCTGAATTGCTACTTTGCGGAGGCTATCCCGCCATTTGGGCAAACGGAATAGAAAGCAGACAAATTTTGCTGAGCAACTATTACACCACATACATAGAACGAGACGTCCGTTCACTCATAAATTTAAAAGATTTACAAGCATTCCAAATGTTTATTCGTCTTGCAGCAGGACGTATCGGACAGGAATTTAATGCTTCATCGCTATCCGTGGAGGTCGGTGTAAGTGCTCCCACCATAAAAAATTGGCTGAGCATACTTTCTGCATCATACGTGGTTTATACTCTGCAGCCATACTATGCCAACATAGGCAAGCAGCTCACGAAATCGCCAAAACTATATTTCTATGACACAGGTTTGGCAAGTTTTCTGCTGGGAATCAACACTATAGAGCAAATGGACTTACACCCGTTGCGAGGAAATTTATTTGAAAATATGGTGGTGAACGATATGCTGAAACATGGTGTAAACAAAGGTTGCCCGGAAAACCTTTTCTTTTATCGCGACAAATCTCAGCACGAAGTAGATGTTTTAAGGTTAATGCCGGACAATTCTCTTGAAGCATACGAAATTAAAGCCGGAATGACATTTGACCCGGACTATTTCAAGCACTTACGTTACCTCAAATCCCTTTTAGGCGACAAAATAGCCCGCACCACAGTCCTCTACGACGGCAATCAGGAAAACCCGCAACCGACAGACGGTTATTGCAATTTCAGAAATATAACACTTGACTGATTGCAAAAAAATGCCTATCTTTGCGGACGATGAGGAAGATACTGTGCATATTGCTATCTATTTTTATGTCACTTACGATAGTGGCATGCACCATTGTGCAGTATCATCACCATGATGCTCAGGGCAATATATACATCACTCTTTCTATGCTCGGACACGTGGAACTCAACCAACACGGACATTTTTGTGCTTGCCACCATATTCATGACGACGGTTGCCACAATTCCGACAAAAGTGAAGACGCAGGTTGCTCTATGCATCTTGACGAAACTCCTCCTGCAATTACAGACAGTGGCAAAATACTTGCACCACAAGTATTTAGCCTTGTATCCGATATGACAATCACGGTAAATGCACTGCACGATGCAGATAGCGGCATCACAGAGTTTACCTATGGACGCTACGTCCCGCTGATATTAAAAAATGTAGATAAACCGGCTATAAGTCGGCGTGGCCCTCCCGCATTATGCCTTTTTGCATAGTGTCAACGCTTTATTTTTATTTCTACATTATTTAATATTCTATACAACAATGAAAAAATATCTTATCTATGCACTCAGCATAGTGTTTACCATTTTTATAGTGCCTTCTTGCGGCAGCACACCGGAGCAGGACGGACTGCGTTGCAACCATAATCATGGTGCCGAAGGTCATTCACACGAAGGGCACAGCCACGAGGGACATAATCACTCGGAATCTGAAACTCACGAAGGTCACGACCACGAAGGTCACAACCACGGTGAGGCAGAAGGACACAGCGAAGAAAGCCACGAAGGCGAAGAAATCACTCTCCACAAGCATCTTGCGGAAGAATTTGGTGTGAAAGCGGAAAAAATTGTTCCCGGCGAATTTGCACAGGTTGTGAAAGTGTCCGGACAGATAGAATCCGCCACTACTTCCAGGGCTGTGGTTTCGGCTACGGCTTCCGGAATTGTCCACTTTGCTGGAAATATCACGGAGGGCAAAAAAGTATCTGCCGGCAGCCTCATTGCAAACATTTCCGCCAAAGGAATCTCCGGAGGTGACTCCAATGCTGCTGCCGCCGCCACACTTGATGCTGCAAAACGTGAATTGGACCGTGTGACACCTCTGCACAAAGACGGAATTGTATCCACAAAAGACTATAATGCTGCCCGTCAAGCCTACGAACAGGCTAAAGCCGCTTATTCCGGCACTCCGACAGGTGGCAGTGCCACGTCTTCCACAGCCGGCGTAATCACGAGTCTGCTTGTGCGTCAAGGCGAATATGTGTCTGTAGGACAGCCTATCGCAATAGTATCAGGAAACAATAGTCTCACTCTCCGTGGAGACCTGCCGGAAAAATACTATTCCTTCCTGCCAACGGTTTCAGATGCCAATTTCCGTGCCGCATACACAGATGAAGTGGTGGCACTCAAAGACTTGAATGGCAAACTTCTTTCTTCCGGTGGTGCCGTTGGCGACAACAGTCTCGGCTATCTGCCTGTGTATTTCAGTTTTGAAAACAATGGCAAAGTAGTGCCCGGCTCATACGCGGAAGTGTATCTGATAGGTGCTAAAAGACACGATGTGCTTACTGTTCCTCTTTCCGCTGTTTCCGAGCAGCAAGGACAGCACTTTGTATATGTCCGCCTTGATGAAGACTGCTACAAAAAGTGCCCTGTGACACTTGGCGGCAACGACGGGCAGAAAGTGGAAATTATTTCCGGTATCCATAGCGGTGATGCCGTGGTGACAAAAGGAATGACATTCGTGAAACTTGCGGAAACTTCCGGTGCGGTTCCGGAAGGTCACAGCCATTCACACTAAGAGGAGGGCAGACAAATGCTGAACAAGATAATACATTTTTCGCTTGGCAACAGGCTCTCCGTGCTTATACTCTCACTGCTTGTGCTGATTTCCGGCATCGTGGTGCTGCTTCGCACGGAAGTGGATATATTCCCGGACTTGAATGCTCCTACCGTCGTGGTGATGACGGAAGCGAAAGGGCTTGCACCCGAAGAAGTGGAAAAACTCGTCACATTCCCCATAGAAACAGCTGTGAATGGTGCTACGGGAGTACGCCGCGTGCGTTCTTCTTCCGCAACAGGTTTTTCCGTAGTTTCTGTAGAATTTGATTGGGATACGGACATTTACACGGCACGACAGATAGTGTCTGAAAAACTCTCCACAGTGGCGGAAACACTGCCGCCGGGAGTGGAAACACCCGTTTTGGGCCCGCAATCTTCAATCCTCGGAGAAATTATGATTATCGGATTGACGGCAGACACCACGTCTCTGCTGGACCTCAGGACAATGGCAGACAGAGTGATACGTCCCCGATTGCTCTCACTCGGAGGAGTATCACAAGTGGCTGTAATCGGCGGTGACGTGCGTGAATATCAGATACACATCTCTCCGGAAAAGATGAAACACCACAATGTCACTCTGCAGGAAGTGCTTGACGCTTGCGAAAATATCAATGCTAACGCTGCCGGAGGTGTGATTTACGAATACGGCAACGAATACCTCGTAAAAGGCGATGTCAACACCTCATCTGTAGATGTGATAGGACAGAGCACTGTGAAAAGTGATGAAAACGGCACTATACTGCTCTGCGATGTGGCAGACATTAAGATAGGTGGCAAATCACCAAAACTCGGTGTGGCTTCCGAAAGGACAAAACCGGCTGTACTCGTGACTGTCACAAAACAGCCTGCCGTAGGCACTATCGCACTGACGGAAAAAATTGAGGAAACACTCACGGCTACTGCACACAACCTGCCTGCAGACGTACATATCTCCACAAATATCTTCCGCCAGTCGGATTTTATAGACAATTCTATATCCAATCTGCAGGAATCTCTTCTGGAAGGTGCGTTTTTCGTTATTCTCGTGCTATTCGTATTCTTGATGAACGTACGCACCACAATAATTTCCGTGATAGCCCTGCCGATGTCCATACTCATTGCGGTGCTTGTGCTTCACGCAATGGGCTTTAACATAAACACCATGTCGCTCGGCGGTATTGCAATCGCCATAGGCTCGCTCGTAGATGATGCTATCGTAGATGTGGAAAACGTCTATAAAAGGCTGCGAGAAAACCGCAAACTTGCACCGGGCGAAAGGCTTTCCGTGCTTGAAGTTGTATTTAAGGCTTCAACGGAAGTGAGAATGCCGATATTTAACCCTCATAATCATAGCCGGCTTTTTACCGCTCTTTTTCCTTTCAGGTATTGAAGGACGAATGCTCATTCCATTAGGCATTTCGTTTATTGTGGCACTCATTGCTTCCACTGTTGTGGCTCTTACACTCACCCCGGTGATGTGTTCTTTCCTACTCAAAGGCAAAACGTCTGACGAAGTGAACATAAAAGATTCGTGGGTCGTTTCACGTCTCAAATCGGCGTACGAAAAAGGCCTCAACTTCAGTTTCACTCATCGCAAAGCCGTTTTGGGTACGGTTGCAGGTCTTTTCATCATTTCTTTAGGCTTGATGTTCACACTCGGCAGAAGTTTCTTGCCTGCATTTAATGAAGGCTCTTTCACCGTAAACGTCAGCACTCTGCCCGGCATTTCTCTTGAAGAAAGCGACCGTGTGGGACGCATTGCGGAAGAAATGATAATGAGCGTGCCGGAGGTAGTGACAGTGGCACGCAAAACAGGACGTGCGGAACTGGACGAACATGCCCTGGGTGTGAATGTTTGCGAGATAGAAGCACCATACGTGCTGGACAAAGGTCGCAGCCGCGGTGAAGTGGTACGCGAACTGCGTGAGAAACTCGCGGAGATTCCGGGTGTAAACATAGAAATAGGTCAACCAATATCTCACCGCATAGATGCTATGCTCTCCGGCACGGAAGCACAAATTGCCGTCAAACTTTTCGGTGATGACCTCGGCAGACTATATTCTTACGGCAACGAGATTAAATCTCAAATGCTGAAAGTTGACGGAGTGGTTGACGTAAATATTGAGCAACAAATTCAGCGTCCGCAGTTGGATATCGTACCACGCCGCGATATGCTTGCAAAATATGGTATCACTATCCGTGATTTCACTCAGTTTATAGACGTGATGCTTGCAGGGAAAGTGGTTTCACAGGTATATGAGTACGGCATGCCATTTGATGTCACCGTGCAACTCGCACCGGAAGACCGCAGCTCTATGGACTGCATTGCGGACCTGATGATAGACAGCAATAAAGGTAAAATTCCACTGAGTTATGTGGCTGATATAGTGTCGGCTACCGGTCCAAACACTATAAACCGCGAAAACGTGAGCCGCAGACTTGTGATTTCCGCAAACATTGACGGAAATGACCTCCGCGGGGCAGTGAACGAAATTCAACGCTTGGTAAACGAAAATGTGGCGCTTCCGGAAAACTATTTCGTAACGTACGGTGGACAGTTTGAAAGCGAAGCGGCTGCATCTCGCACACTCGCCCTCACCTCCATAGTTTCCCTGCTGATAGTGTTTATGCTTCTCTATCAGGAATTTAAGTGCATAAAACAGTCACTTATCATTATGATAAATATGCCGCTCGCCATGATAGGCGGTGTGATGATACTTGTGCTTACTGGTGCGGAACTGAACATACCTGCTATTATCGGTTTCATATCTCTGCTTGGTATCACAACACGAAACGGAATGTTACTCATTTCACGATATAATCACCTCAAAGAAGAAGGCGAACCGCTGATGAAACGCATAATCCACGGTTCCACAGACAGGCTTAACCCGATAATTATGACTGCCCTCACTTCTGCCCTCGCACTTATCCCACTGGCACTCCGAGGCGGCGAAGCAGGAAATGAAATCCAATCACCGCTCGCAGTGGTGATTCTGGGAGGACTTATCACAGCCACGGCACTAAACGTGTTTGTGGTGCCAGTAATCTATTATCTCACAAACCGCAAAGAGGAGGAACTGTAATGAAAAAAATTATATTTATATCAGTTTTAACTGTTTTTGCCACTCTAAACGCACAGGCACAAAGTTTTGACGACATTCTGGCTCGTATTGTGGCATCAAACCCGGAAATAGAGGCTCTTAATGCAGAAAACAATGCCGCACTGGAAGCCGTTGCCGCGGAAAACAATCTCTCTGACCCTGAAATTTCCGTTAAAAATATGTGGGGACAAGAAGACAACAAATTCGGTATAGGCATATCGCAGTCTTTTGACTGGCCAGGACTTTACAAGGCGAGAAGCAGAAAAACAACATCCGTAAAAGCCGCTCTTTCCGAACTTTACGCCTCCACATACCTTGACAAAGTAATGGAAATACGCATATACATGATAGACTATATTGCCGCAAAATGCAACTATTCTTACTTTGCAAGCGTCAAAAACAATATGGACAAACTCCTGGAAAAATACAATGAGGCATATTCACAAGGCGAAGTCTCAATTTTAGAATTGAACAAAGTGAAAATAGAGCGACTACGTGTAAATCGCAAACTCGCTGACTGCGAACTCAAATGCGAATCCGCTCTCTTGAGCCTGCAATCCCTCACCACAGACAAGGAAGCGATAAGTCTGCTCAAAAACGTGACAGAATATCCGCAGGACTATGTGCTGAGTGAGGCTGAATACGAATCTCTCATAGACTGCGACCCCGGAGTGAAATACTATTCCGCTATGGCAGACGTGGCACAAAGCAACATTCAGGCGGCAAAAATGCAGGGACTCCCCTCATTCTCCATCGGCTACGAATACGAGCGTGAAGAAGGGCAAAACTTCCATGGTTTATCACTCTCCATGTCACTGCCGTTTTTCTCAAAAAAACACGTGAAAGCCGCTGCTATCAGCGAAAAAGCAGCATACGAGGCAAAAGGCGTTTCTGCAAAAATTGCAGCACTTTCGCAAATGAGAGAACAGCGACGCTCAGTGCTTTCACTTGCCGAGCAGATAGACGACTATTCCGACATTATCAGCGGCACGGCACAACTGGAACTGCTCCGCAAAGCACTGGACGGAGGTGAAATAAACCTGTTCACATATATTCAAGAAATAAATTATTTCATTGATGCACAATGTGAATATCAGGATTTACGTTATAATTATTATACGGCTTTGACTAAACTTAACCGCCTCAAACCCGTCTTAAAATAAGGAAATACAAAAAAATATCTATTAAAAATGATTAAGTATCTTAAATTTTTAGCAATTATGCTCTTTGCCGCACTTGTGGTGACCTCTTGCGGCGATGATGAGAAAGACACTACAAAAATTATCACCGTGAAAGTGGCAAGCAAACTGAAAACTATCGGTACCGGCTCAAACAGTAAGTCCTGCATGGATATCACGGTGGAAGAAACAGGTGCAAAACTCTATCTCCAACCCGGCGAAATCCTTGGCTTTACCTATAAGGAAGGCTTTGAATACCGCCTCAGAATAAAGGAAATTCACGTTGGAGACAAAGACGGAAACGAAATAGAAGTTTATTACGAACTGGAAACAATCCTCTCCGAGACTAAAGTTGACGAAGAAACTCCTATAGGTCCTATCCCGACATAACAAAGAAATATAATTATTAACATAAAAAACAACATGCGTAAACTAATTTGCACAATCGCATTAACGGCTACTATTATGGCTAATGCAGAAAATCCATTTTTCGCTCCTTTTGATACGCCTTACGGCACTATCCCGTTCAGCAAAATAGAAAAGGCTCACTATGTCCCGGCTATTGACCGCGGTATCAGCCTTGCTAATGCTGAAATTGATGCTATCTGCAACAATCCGGAAGCACCAACGTTTGAAAACACTATCGAAGCACTTGAAAACGTAGGCAAAGACCTCACAAGAGTGCTGAACGTGTTCTATCCCCTCACTTCTTCCCTGTGCGACGAGGAAATGATGCAAATTATGACGGAAGTAACACCGAAAATCTCTGAATACAGCACTTCCATCATTCTCAACGAAAAACTCTGGGAAAGAGTAAAAGCCGTGTACGACAACAAGGCTAATATGAACCTTGACGTTGAGCAAGCAATGCTCCTCCAAAACACTTACGATTCTTTTGCCCTCTCCGGTGCAAACCTCCAAGGAGAAGACCGCGAAACATTCCGTAAACTAAGTTCAGAACTCTCTGAACTTACAACGGTTTTCGGTCAAAATGCCCTCCGCGAATTGAACACCTACAAGATTTGGCTCACTGCCGACGACCTTGCAGGACTGCCGGAAAGTGCCGTTGAGGCTGCCGCTCTCGCTGCTAAGGAAAACGGCAGAGAAGGCGAATACCTTTTCACACTGGACCAGCCGGTATATATGCAGTTCATGAAATTCTCCACTCGCCAAGACCTGCGTGAAAAAATGTACCGCCTTTACAGTGGACGTAATATGAAAGGCGAATACAACAATATTCCGGTGCTGACTCGTATTGTTGACGCTCGCAGAGAAATGGCGAACCTCCTCGGTGCCGACTGCTACTCTCGCCACTCACTACAGAGAACTATGGCTCAAACTCCGGAAAACGTGATGAACCTCCTCAACCAACTCTGCGATGCATACATGCCCGCTGCACAGGCTGAACTCGCAGAACTCGCACAGTATGCATCTGAACTTGAGGGAAAAGATATGACTATCAATGCTTGGGACTACAGTTTCTACAGCAACAAACTCAAAAATGCCAAATACTCTTACGACGAAGAGGAAATGCGTCCTTACTTTGAACTTAACAATGTGATTGACGGCGTTTTCGGACTTGCTACACGTCTTTACGGCATCAAATTCACTTACAACCCTGATATTGAAGTATATCACCCTGACGTTAAAGCATTTGAGGTCACAGACCCTAATGGCAAATTCGTTGGCATTATCTACACAGACTTCTTCCCGCGTGCCACAAAACGTGCAGGTGCTTGGATGACAGACTTTGCCGGACAATATACTGACAAAAACGGAGTTAATCACCGTCCGCTCGTCACTATCGTGATGAACTTCACAAAACCTACAGGCGACAAACCTTCACTCCTCACGCCTTACGAAGTGGAAACATTCCTCCATGAGTTTGGTCACGCACTACACGGACTTCTCTCCGACTGTCACTACAGCTCACTTTCCGGTACAAACGTTTATCGCGACTTTGTGGAACTCCCGTCACAGTTTAATGAAAACTATCTCACGGAAAAAGAATTCCTTGATGGTTTTGCACGCCACTATCAGACAGGTGAACCTATCCCACAGGAAATGGTGGATAAACTCATCGCTTCCAGCCGCTATGGTGCCGCATACTCTTGCGTACGCCAACTTATGTTCGGTCTCACAGACATGGCATATCACAGCCTCACAAAACCATTTGAAGGCGATGCAGAGCAGTTTGAACGCAATGCTTACAAACGTGTAGCAGTATTTACTCCGGTTGAAGGCACAATGTTCTCCACTACTTTCACACACATTTTCTCCGGAGGCTATGCAGCAGGCTACTACAGTTACAAATGGGCGGAAGTGCTTGATGCAGACGCATTTGCACTCTTCAAGCAAAACGGAATATTTGACCATGCCACAGCACAATCTTTCCTGAACAACGTTCTCAAACGCGGTGGCACTGAAAACCCTGCAGAACTTTACCGCCGTTTCCGCGGTCAAGAACCAACTATCGACGCTCTCCTCCGTCGTGACGGTATTATAAAGTAAAAAAACGTGCTCTAAAAATCAAGACTGAAAATTAAACTGCACCCCAAAAGTTTTTTGTCTAACTTTTGGGGTGCAGTTCGTTTATCGGATAGCCTCTTTGCTATTTTTTAGCAAATATGATTTTTTTAGTGGAATCTGTCTGAAGCACTATAGTTTGGAGCCTCAGAAGTGATAGCCACATCATGCGGGTGACTCTCAGCAACACCGGCATTCGTGATGCGAGTAAACTGTGCATTGTGAAGATGCTCAATATCCGGAGCACCACAGTAACCCATACCTGCTCTTAAGCCACCAAGCATTTGATACACAACCTCATAGAGCGTACCTTTGTATGGCACACGAGCAGCAATGCCTTCCGGTACGAGTTTTTTTGCATCTGTTTCTCCGGCTTGGAAATAGCGGTCCTTGGAACCTTTTTCCATTGCTTCCAAAGAACCCATACCACGATATGACTTATATTTTCTACCATTAAATATGATTGTATCGCCGGGAGATTCCTCCACACCTGCGAGCATACCGCCAAGCATCACGGAATAAGCACCGGCTGCGATTGCTTTCACAATATCACCTGAATAACGGATACCACCGTCCGCTATCAGAGGCACACCGGTTCCCTCAAGTGCTTTTGCCACTTCATATACAGCGGAAAGTTGAGGTACGCCGACACCTGCGATAATACGCGTAGTGCAAATAGAACCCGGACCGATACCCACTTTTACACCATCTGCTCCATTTTCCACAAGGAATTTTGCAGCATCACCCGTGGCAATATTACCCACAACAACATCTATCTGCGGATATTTCTCTTTCACGGCACGGAGCACGCCCACAACTCCCTTGCTATGTCCGTGAGCAGTGTCAATCACGATTGCATCAACACCCGCTGCCACAAGAGCATCAACACGCTGCATACTATCTGCCGTAACACCCACACCGGCTGCCACACGCAGACGTCCGAGCGAATCCTTGCATGCGTTAGGTTTGTCTTTAGCCTTAGTAATGTCCTTGTATGTCACAAGTCCGATAAGTTTACCATCGGAATCTACCACGGGAAGTTTTTCAATTTTGTGCTGTTGGAGGATTTGAGCCGCTTGTTCCAAATCCGTAGATTGATTTGTGGTGATAAGGTTATCCTTTGTCATCACATCATCAATGAGTTTGTTGAGGTCACGCTCAAAACGCAGGTCACGATTTGTGACTATTCCCACAAGGTGTTTGGCATCATCAACCACAGGAATACCACCGATATGGTATTCTTCCATCATCTTCAGAGCATCGGCAACAGTGCTGCCGCGTTTGATAGTGACAGGGTCGTAAATCATACCGTTTTCAGCACGTTTCACGGCATGAACCTGGCGAGCCTGCTCTGCGATGGACATGTTTTTGTGAATAACACCGATACCGCCTTCACGTGCTATCGCAATAGCAAGTTGCTGCTCCGTAACAGTGTCCATAGCGGCAGACACGATAGGAACATTAAGACTGATGTTTCGGGAAAACTTTGTTTTGAGAGATACTTGAGATGGTAATACTTCCGAATAAGCCGGAATAAGGAGGACATCATCGTATGTGAGTCCGTCCATTTTTACTTTGTCAGCAATAAAAGACATAACTGTAGTTAGTGGTTATTATTTTATTGCGTACAAAGGTAATAACTTTTTTTGGATTCCACAACTTTTTGTAAAATGCCGGCTGATATTCACCAATTTGTAATGTCTTGAGATTTAATTTGTATAGAGACCATATCCCGTTTCATTCCGATACTTTGTTTGGAACGTTTTGCAAAAAGCCTAACAAAAAAAATAATTCAAAAAAATTTTTCAAAATAGGTGTTTAACACTCTAATTTTAGTAAATTTGCAAAATAAACATTATCGCTGAATTTTTATCACAAAAATATTATATCAATATGGGTTGTTTTTGCTGGATAGGTGCATTTATCGGAGGAATGTTATTCGGTATTCCCGGGGCTATCATAGGCTATATCCTCTGCTATTTTCTGAGCAAATTTGTGGGAGAAGAAAGTTACGTACAAAATACTGCCGCAAATAAATCTTATTATCAAGAACGGACTCAGCAGCAAACAAACATCTTTTTTAACAGTTTGATGCTCCTCTCCGCCCATGTGATTAAAGCAGACGGAAAAATCATGCACTCCGAAATGGAATTTGTGCGTGCCTTTCTGCGTTCAAACTTCGGACAACAAGGTGCTGTTTCCGGTGAGGCTATTCTACGCGAACATTTTGACTTTTTCAATCAGTATGGCAGAAGTAAATGGGAAGAAAAAGTACGCAATGCTTGCTATAGAATTTCCGCCACTATGCCTGTGGAACACCGCATTCAACTCATTTCATACCTTGCGGAAATTGCCAAAGCGGACGGCACTATCGACAACTCGGAGGTTGATGCTATACATTTTATTGCCGCTAACCTCGGACTACAACCCTCTATTGCAGACCAGTTCCTTGCTATCTCAAGCCCGGAGACAAGTCTTGACAATGCATACAAGGTGCTGGGAGTTTCTCCTAATGCCACAGACAATGAAGTGAGACGTGCTTACAAAAAACTTGTCCTACAATATCACCCGGACAAGGTGGCTCACTTGGGAGAGGACGTAAAGGCTAACGCTACAAGAAAACTTCAGGAAATAAACAAAGCTCGAGACATAATATACAAGGCTCGCGGCATAAACTGATATACTACAATGAAACAATACTTGGACTTACTAAAACATATATTGGAAAACGGCACGGACAAGGCTGACCGCACAGGCACAGGCACTCGCAGCGTTTTCGGCTATCAGATGAGATTTAACCTTGAGGACGGTTTCCCTCTGCTTACTACAAAAAAACTGCACCTCAAGTCAATTATTTACGAACTTCTCTGGTTTCTGAAGGGCGATACAAACGTGAAATACCTCCAGGAGCACGGTGTACGCATCTGGAATGAATGGGCAGACCCGCAAACCGGAGACCTCGGACACATCTATGGCTACCAGTGGCGTTCTTGGCCGGACTATGACGGGTCTTTCATTGACCAGATTTCCGAAGTGGTGGAAACAATAAAGAACAATCCGGATTCCAGAAGAATTATTGTAAGTGCCTGGAATGTAGCAGACTTAAAACGTATGAATCTGCCGCCATGCCATGCATTCTTCCAGTTTTACGTAGCAGACGAACGCTTGAGTTTACAACTTTATCAGCGTAGTGCCGATTCTTTCTTAGGCGTACCGTTTAACATTGCATCATACGCACTTTTGCTTATGATGATGGCACAGGTGACAGGACTAAAAGCCGGTGATTTTGTTCATACCCTTGGCGATGCACATATTTACAATAATCACTTTGAGCAAGTAAAACTGCAATTAACTCGCGAGCCGCGTGCTTTGCCCAAAATGATTATCAATCCGGAAGTCAAAAACATTTTTGACTTCAAATACGAAGATTTCACTCTTACAGACTACGACCCGCACCCGCATATACCGGGCATAGTAGCAGTATAACAATCCTCAAAACAGTTTATCCTTAAATCACTAAAATATATACAAAACTATGACACCCTTAGTAGTAATTCTCACAATAGCAGGTTACTTTGCACTTCTCCTCGGAATTTCATATTTTGCATCACGAGGTAGCGACAACTCCACGTTTTTCACCGGAAACCGACGCACACCGTGGGCATTAGTGGCATTTGCCATGATTGGTGCCGCAATCTCCGGCGTAACCTTTGTTTCCGTACCGGGAATGGTGGTAAACAGCGGATATTCTTACCTACAGATGGTACTCGGATTTATTGTGGGGTATTTCCTCATAGCAGCAGTGCTTGTGCCCATTTTCTACAAGAAAAACTTGGTATCCATCTACGGCTACCTTGAAGAACGCTTCGGAAACTACACATACCGCACAGGAGCATGGTTTTTCTTCGTATCCAAGATGCTCGGAGCATCTGTCCGCTTCTTTGTAGTCTGCATAGTATTGCAAGGACTTGTGTTCCAACCATACGGATTGCCCTTTGAATTTAATGTTATTGTAACTATCGCACTCATCTGGCTTTACACCGCAAAAGGAGGTGTAAAAACACTCATCTGGACAGACACACTGAAAAGTTTCTGCCTCATAATGTCCGTAGTGCTCTGCATTTACTTTATAGCCAAAAATCTCGGTTTCTCGTTTGGAGAAATGGTAGCCGCAGTGAGCGACGACTCCACCTCTCAAATGTTTTTCTTTGCAGACCCAAAAGCGAGCACATACTTCTGGAAACAGTTCCTTGCCGGAATCTTTATGGCAATAGCCACAAACGGCTTGGACCAAGATATGATGCAGAGAAACCTTGCTTGCAAAGACTCCAAGGAAAGCCAGAAAAACATGATTGTGAGCGGTGTGTTGCAGTTCTTTGTTGTGGCACTCTTCCTTATTTTGGGTACACTCCTTGTGATGTTCCTCAAGAGCAAAAACATTACACTCCCTGAGAAAACAGACGAAATATTTGGTATGGTTGCTAAAAACGAATCCATGCCGGTGATTGTGGGTATCCTCTTTGTGCTGGGACTTATTGCCGCCGCATACTCCGCTGCAGGCTCCGCCCTCACCTCACTCACAACGTCTTTCACCGTTGATATCCTCAAAGGCGACAAGAAATTCAATGACGAAAAACTCACAAAAGTACGCCGACTTGTTCACGTGGGAATGTCGGTGACTATGGGACTTGTCATTATCGCGTTTTACTATATGAGCAATCAAGATGCTATCAGTGCCGTATATACCCTCGCCTCTTACACTTACGGACCTATTCTCGGACTTTTTGCCTACGGTCTTTTCTTCAAAGGCAAAGTGCGTGACGCAGCAATCCCTGTTGCCTGCATCGCCGCACCGATTTTATCTTGGGTAATACAGTACGAACTAAACGAGATTTTTGCATACAAAACAGGCTTTGAACTCATTCTTATAAACGCCGCTGTGACTATGGCGGGACTTGCTCTCTCTGCTATCGGCAACGGCAAGGTGGAAAAGGCATAAACAATTATGGCTCAGGAACTTTTCGGCAAATACGTTTGGCTTATGGATACTATCCGCCGCTACGGACGTATCACACGCGAGGAACTCAATCGCTGCTGGCTTCGTGCGTCTATCACAGACGGCAAGCCTATTCCACGCCGCACTTTTTACAACTACCGTATGGCTATACAAGACCTTTTTAAGGTAAACTTGGAGTGCGACCCGAAAACTTTTGAGTACTACATTGAAGACTCCGATGAGCACAACAACTCCGTGACTCAATGGCTTCTCAATTCCACTGCCGTAAACTCCGTTCTTTCAGAGTCTCGTGACGTAGCAAACAGAATTTTTGTGGAAGACGTACCATCTGCACGTGACTTCCTCAATATCATTATCAGTTCGCTACGAGAAAACCACACCGTAAAATTCACATACCACAACTACTATCGCTCTCAGCCACAAGCAAATATCACTGTTGAACCATACTTTATCAAGATTTTCCGCCAGAGGTGGTACCTAATAGGGTTTAACGTCTCAGACAAAAAAATCAAAACTTACGCTCTGGACCGCATGAGCAATGTCAAAGAACAGGAAACAGTATTCAAAATGCCGGAAGACTTTGACCCCGAGGCCTTTTGCAAATACAATTTCGGTGTAATCTTTGATAGCAGCGAAGCTAAAGACGTGGATATTAAAGTGGAAAGTCACACCGCTAAATACCTCCGTGCATTACCATTGCACCCCTCACAGCAAGAACAACTCCACGATGGATACTCCATATTTTCTTACAAACTTTGC
>SAMEA3663271__coassemble_294_pt1 | contig 19185 bp, 11 predicted proteins | sample SAMEA3663271__metabat2_low_PE_018 | metagenome-assembled genome bin SAMEA3663271 (sample SAMEA3663271) | pig gut metagenome | biome: pig gut; feature: pig-associated habitat; material: faeces | place: China | collected 2013
CAATGGAAGCCTCTCCGAGGCTTCTCCCCATCAGCGTATCTCCGACACGCTGATGGGGCATGTTCACTCCGCCATATCATCTCCGTAGCTCTCCAAGCGTATCCGACACGCTGATGAGGCAGACAGGGAGAATACCGACGGCACTTTACCCTACGTCCACCTTGCTTTTTTACATCAAATCTACTTTTAATAAAAAATTAATGCGTTCATATTTAGAGTGTTTAAAGAAAAATCACTACCTTTGCGGCAAAAATTTAGAAAAACTATGTTTTTTATACTTTTTTTCTGAATTTTTTTACAATTTTCAAATCTTTACCCGTTTTTTTTGGGCATTCTCTTATAATACGTTTTTTAATAACGAAATTTTAATAAACTACATAATTAATTTAACTTTTTACGTTTTTATTATGAAAAAATTTTTACTTTTTATTTCTTTCTGCTTGCTCTGCTTGACGCAGATGTCTGCAGCTACGGAAACATGGGTGAAAGTCACCGAAGAACCTACTGATTGGTCCGGTGATTATCTTATTGTTTATGAAACTGGTAAAAAGGCTTTTGATGGTAGCCTTACAAAACTTGATGTAACACAAAATTTCAAAGATGTTACTATTTTGAACAATTCCATTACAACAACAGATTGTAATTTCTATTTTACAATCGCAGCCGTTAGTGGTGGATATTCTATTAAGAGCAAATCTGGTTACTATATAGGGAGAACAACTACTAAAAATGGATTAGATTCATCCACTGAGACACAGTATGCAAATACTATTTCATTATCCGGTGGTATAAAAAGTTCCGGTGGTCCAAAACTACAATATTATAATTCTGGCAATTCAAGTAAATTCCGTTATTACGCAAGCAGCCAAAATGCAGTTGCACTTTATAAAAAACAAGAAGGCGAAGTAACTCAAGTTGCAAAGCCAACCACTACAGCAACAGACAAAATGCTTTATGGTGCGGAATACACTATCAGCACAAGCACAGAGGGTGCAACACTTCTCTATACCACAGATGGTACTGAAAATTGGATAACAGCAGAAGGTGCTAATGTTCCTCTCAATGCTCCGACTGAAGGCGAATCTTTCACTATCAAAGCTTACGCTACCAAAGAAGGTCTTACTGAAAGCGAAATGCTTGTAAAAACCGTTACTCTTTACAGCAATAATGTTGCAAGCATCGCTGATTTCCTTAAAGCTAAAGATACTGCAGAAGCAAAAACTTTCACAAATCCTGTTACTGCAATCTATCAGAAAGGCAGCAACCTTTGGGTGAAAGATGATAGCGGTTATCTTCTCGTTTATGGTAGCCTTGGTCAAACATACAATGAAGGCGACGTAATCCCTGGTGGTTTCAGTGGTTTGTACTATCTTTTCAATGACCTTCCTGAGTTGAAAAATCCTGCTAACTTTGCTGAAAGCAAACTAAATACAGGTGCTGTTACTCCGGAAGAAGTAACTGTAGAACTTTTGGCAGCTTGTGACCTCAACACATACGTTAGCATCAAGAATGTAAAATACAATGGTACAAGTTTCTCTGATGACGGCACAAATTCAATCACTTGCGGAACAAATAACTCCGGAGTAACATTGAAAAGCGGAAAAACCTACGATATCAAAGGTTTCTATTCCGTCAACAAAACAGGCTACAATATAACCTTAATTTCTGCTACGGAAAAACAATTTGTAGCGGACCTTGCAATCACTCCTGCTTTCGGCAATATCGTAATTGGTGAAACTATCACAATTTCTTGTGCTACTGATCGTGCAACAATTGGATTAGGTGAAATTTCCGGTGGTGCTGAAACTATTGACATTTCAGGCAGTGCACTTCCTTATTCTTACACCGTAAAAGAAGAAGACCTTGGCAAAACTCTTAAAGTTGAAGCTTATGCGTCACTTGAAGGCTATGAAGATTCTCCTGTCTTAACAGGTGAATACACTGTTATCGCACCAACGCCGAAACAAGCAGTATTCACAAATGAAGCTGACGAAACTGTTATCGGAGGTGATGTAAATCAAGGTAGCTATATTACTTGCACATGGGAAGATGGATGTACTGCAAAGATTACTATCAATGATGTAGAACAAACAGTTGAAGAAGGATCCACGTCATTTACTTGGTATGCTGATGAAAGCTACGCTGCAGGTGCAGAAGTTACTATTGTAGTTGAAGTAACTAATAAATATAACGTAACTTCTACTGCACCGGCTACATTCACTGTTGTTTCTCCTTATAAGGTTGTTGATACGATTACAGTTAGTGATACCGGCGTTACAGGAACTTCATATACATCATTTAGCGGAAAAGTTAAAAATGGTGCTGAATATGCCGGACGTGTTGCTGTGAAGGATAAAATTTTTATTCAGATTAATGGAAGTACAAGTGGTAATGCCGCTGGCTCCGGAGTATTTATGACTAACTCTGTTGGATACGTAAGCAAGGTATCAGTAGAATGGGGTTCAGGAAATTCTGCAGGTCGCAAACTTAATATTTATGGCAAGAACGAACCATACGTAGCATACGCATCAGATGCCTTAACAGACCGCAAAACATACGTAGGAGCAAATAATACTGCGAGAGGAACGTTGCTTGGAACAATTGTAAATGGTACATCAACAGAACTCAAAATTGATGGTAAATACAAATATATTTTTGTGCAAGTTGGAACTGAGAATCCTGCATATCTTAGCAGCATCACATTTGAATGGGAAGATGGCTATGCAGGTGGTAAAGACGTCACATACGAAAAGCAGACAGGAACAACACACCTCACAGCAGGCAAATTCGTAACCCTCGTAGATACTCAAAATGGCAAAGCAGTCAGCCGCAATGGTGCAGTAGAAGGCACAATCGCAGGTTCTGCAGTAGCTGTAGAAAACGATGCGATAGCACTTTCAAAAGCACAGTTCAGTGTAGATGAATTCGAACTCGTTCCGGCAGATGGTGGTTTCAAACTCTATGGCGGTGGTTCTATCACTCGTCGCTACATCGCATACGACGAAGCAACAGGTCTCACTACAACAGAAAATGCAAGTGAAGCAGCAGTAGTGACATTTGTATCAGACAACACAGGTATAATAGTGAAATTTGAAGACGGCGAAATTCTCGTATCAGACGGCACAAACTTCGGTAAAGGTGCTGTAAGCACGGAAAGCCCCGCAAGCCTTGCAACAGGTGCAACCCTCGTTCCAGCATACGTATTCGTATCACAGGGTAAAGACTCAACAGGTGTAGAAGACATAGAAACAGCAGAAACAGAAGCTCCTGCTCAGTACTACAACCTCAATGGTGTTGAAGTAAAAGCCGATAACCTCGTTCCGGGCATCTATATCGTCCGCCAAGGCAACAAGGTAAGCAAGCACCTCATCAGATAATACTCCAATCTCATATATCACAAAAAAGAGGGTGTGTCAAAATTGACACACCCTCTTTTTTTGTTGTGCTCCCGTCGGAACTTGCAATCTTTGTTGAAATAACAAAAGGTGGTATATAACAATCATTTATATTAAAAATCTTGAAGTCGTATATATAACAAGTGGTAATGAGATGTCTCATTCAATGAGAGACAGAGAAAACTTTCCTATCTTACATTAAGACTGACCCTGAAACTTATGCTCGAATGCTATTACCTCAGTGGAATAAGTCGCAACAAGAGAAAAAGTAACACGTGGAGAGTCTTTTATCTCAAAATTTTTACTAATTTTGCATAAACAATAAAAGGTGGTAACTTACCACCATAAAAGGTGGTATATAACAATCATTCATATGAAAGATCTTGAAGTCATATATAACAAGTGGTTATCATTGCTCCCACTTAGCGACAAGAAACAAGCCCAACTCGTGCGTAAATTCACTGTTGAATACAACTATAATTCTAACCACATAGAGGGTAATACTCTGACCTATCGTCAAACAGAATTATTACTTTTGTTTGGCAAAGTGAGTGGCGAAGCTGAGATGAAGGACTTTGAGGAAATGAAAGCGAGTAATGTCGGACTGACGATGATGACAGAAGTCGCAAAAGAGAAAACACCCTTAACAGAAATATTCATCAGACAATTACATCAAACTCTTTTACGCGAGGATTATACCGTTTATACAACTCTACCCGGAGGAATTCAGTCCAGCTATGTGGTGCATGCAGGAACATATAAAACACGTCCCAATAGTGTAATTACACGCTACGGCGATCGTTTTGAATATGCTTCACCTGAAGAGACTCCGGCATTGATGAATGATTTGGTCGTATGGTATAATGAAGCAGAGCAAAGTGGCAATTACTCGCCAATTGAGTTAGCTGCTATGTTCCATTATAGATATATTCGCATTCACCCCTTTGAGGATGGGAATGGTCGTATTGCTCGACTAATGATAAATTATATTCTTTCTCGTCATAATTGGCCAATGATTGTAGTTCGCAATCGTGGCAAGCAAGCATATTTGGAGGCATTGCACCAATCAGACCTCATCGTGGGGCTAAACCCTTCTGATGGAGCACATGCGACATTAAGAGACATCAGAGATTTTTTGAGCTATTTTAAAAATCTTGTCAAAACTGAAATTCAGGCAGACATTGACTTTGTAACCAAATCTGCAGAAAATGTTTGGTGGTATGACGGGCAAATTGTTACATTCAGAAGCGTCAATACAACAAGAATTCTATTGGCATTACAAGAGAACCCGGCTATCACTTACAATGAATTGACCCAATTGATAGGTATAAACACTTCTGCAATACAGAAGCAAATCAACAATTTAATCAAGAAAGGTTACATCCAACGTAGAGACTCAGATAGACAATGGCATGTTCTAATTACATCAACCATATAATTTCGGTATCTCCATTGCGAAATCAATAAATTGGACATTGTGAAATTTTGCATCACTCTTTGATATGAAATTTCGACGATTATACCTGCCATTCTCCGAATATTTTCGGCGAATAATTCGCAAAAGATAAACAAGGGATCTCTAACTGAAACAACAAATTATAATCCCCTTTTAATTGGAGCAAAATAGACAACTTAAACCTCTAATCCGACATTCTTGCAAAATGGGGAAAAAAGAAAAATCGCCAAAGGGCTCTTTGTGAGTTCTTTAGCGATTTTTTGTTGTGGTCCCACTTGGGCTTGAACCAAGGACTCCCTGATTATGAGTCAGGTGCTCTGACCAACTGAGCTATGGGACCGGCAAGTGCGTTTCTTGCTTTTCGGAGTGCAAATTTAGGATATAATTGTGAGATGTGCAAATTTTGGGTAATTTTTTTTGTTTTTTTCTTTGTTTTGCAGAGTGTGCAGAGTCCAACAGCAAATGCAAGAATTTGTGGAAGTGTTTGACGTTGTGTTTTTTGAGGTGTAAAGAAGTGGGGTTAGTGTTTGGATTCTTGGCGGGAGGAGTGTTTTTTGTGTGAGGTTTCTATCTGCGAGTTTGTTTTGAGATGTTGCGGAAATGGTTTTTTGATGTTTATTAAGTGTTGTTAACGTTGATTAAGATATTTTTCTTTATAAAAAATGTTGAGTATTAGGAAATAATGTGTAATTTTGCGACAATGCTAAATTTGTACAACAAATATTTACTAACTAATATAAATTATCATGAAACTTTTTACCTTGAATTTGCGTAAGGCAGTGGTCGGATTGGCTGTATGTCTTACAGTTTTGGGTGTGAGTGGTGCTACAGTTGACTATGAGGGTATTACTTACACAATTGGTACCGGTACAAAGAAAGGTCAGTTGACGATTGCCGCACCTTCTGCAGCAATCAAGGCTGCCGGTGGTTACAAAGGAGATATCGTAATTCCTGATAACCCTGTGACTATTAGTGGCACTGAGTACCGAATCACAACAGTTGCAAGAACCGCATTCAGTGGAAATGCTAATATCACGAGTGTGTATCTTCCTGATGGCTGTGTGAATTTTGCGGCTCAACAGTTTGCGAACTGTTCTGCACTTAAGAGTGTTCGTTTCCCGAAAGACTTGACAAAGTTATCCGGCTATTTGTTCTATAATTGTACCGCTTTGGAAGAACTTAGCATTCCGGGTACTATCACAACTCTTGCTCAGGACCTTGTTACTAACTGTACTTCACTTAAGAAAATTACTTTTGAAGCCGGTGAAACAGACCTCAACTGGAATGTTGAAGGCGTACTCCGTTTGAATCAGGTTCTGAATGATGATAAAACGGTGAAATATGAGCAAGTACCTGTAGAAACTATAGAGTTACATCGTAACATCGTTGGTTTCAGCCAGCCGGCAAATGTTCCATTCCGTGGTTGCAAATCTTTGAAGAATTTGATTATCGGTGATGAAGTTACAGCAATTCTTCCATACTATTTTGAGAATTGTACTGCTCTTGAAAGTGTGACAATGGGTGCAAATGTTACATCTATTGGTGGCAACTGTTTTGCAAATACTGCTATTTCAAGCTTTACTACTCCGAGTGGCATAACATCTATTCTCGGTTCTACTTTCCAAAACTGTCCTAATTTGACTACGGTTACTCTAAATGAAGGTATTACTTCTATCCAAGAGATGGCATTTTATAACTCACCTGTAGCAAATATCAATTTCCCGACAACTCTTACAAGCATCAGTGGCTATGCTTTTGCAAATGCAAAGCTTGCAGGAGATTTGGTGCTTCCGGCAAATCTTGCTACAATAGGTGTTCAGGCTTTTGCTCATAATCCATTCGCAACTGTGTCAATTCCTGCTTCCGTTTCATCTATCGGTAACGGTGCGTTCTTGCGTTGCAGCAGTTTGGCTAAGTTTGAAGTGGCTACTGAAAATGCTGCATACAAGGTTGAATCAGAGGCACTTGTTACTATTGATGGTGACAAGATAGTAGCTTATCCTATTGCTTCTGCAACAACTGCTTTTAATAATGCAGTTGCAACAAAGATTGCTCCTTATGCTTTCCTTGGTGCGGCAAATCTTGTTTCTATTGTTCTTCCAAATGTGATTGAGTATGGCGATTATTCACTTGCAGAAACGGGAGTGACTTCACAAGAACTTAAGGGCGTTGTAGGTCGTTATGTACTTCAAAACTGCCAGAGTTTGACAAATGTAAAGGTTGTAAACAATCGTGAAATTCCTCTGGGACTTTGCGATGGTTGTGCAAATCTTGAAAAATACGAATGGACAGTTGAGCCTACTATCGTGAAACAGGCTGCATTCAGCGGTGCTGCCAAGCTGAAATCTCTTGACCTCGGTTCAATCCTCGTGATTATTGAAGCAGATGCATTTAAGAATAGCGGTATTGAGGAACTGAAGGTTAGATCTACATATCCTTCAGGTCTTGCAGAAGGCGTATTTACAGCAGAAATGAGTGCTATCAAGGTTTATGTTCCGAATTCACTTGTTGAAACATATAAGGCAGCAGAAGGTTGGAGTTACCTCACAATTGTAGGTGATGAAAATCTTGTTGCAGGAGGTGAGAATATGGGTATGCCTTCAGGTCTTTACTATGCTTCACCGGACGGAATGCTCCGTTGTGCATACGCAGATGGTTTAACAGACGAATATGAAGTTGGCGGTTTGAAACACACATTCCAGCTTGTACAGTTCAAGAATCGCATCTATGGTGCGTCTGCAGGCGAAAAATTCGTTTATTCAGCAACAGGTGGTGTAGAAGGTGATGGTAAGTTGTTCTACATTTCTCAGATAGATGGCAATATATTCCAGGCAGTTGTGCTTGACAATACAGGCGGCAATGCTTACAAAGACCCATTCAACCTCTATATTTACGGAAGCACACTTTACGTAAACGACCGTAACGTATGTATCCGTAAAATTGCTGCAGAAGCAATCGCTCTTGACATCAACTATCCGTCTTGGGTAGAAAACACATGGCTCGGTTACTATGGTGCACCTTGGGCATACGGTTGTATTAAGTGTGGTTTCGCAATTACTGAAGACAAGGCTGCAGATGGAACTCCGGAGCCTCTCTATTGGGTAGGTATGAAATACAATGGTAATGGTATTTTCAACTTTAAGGAATCAGATATCAATGCATCATCTCCTGTTAAGCCTACTTTCCCGGTAATGCTTTCAGGTCTTAACCCGATTTTCACTACATTCAATATTGACTCTAAGAACGGCTACCTCTACCTCTATATTGAAAAAGCAGGTAGTCCGGCAAGCTGGGGTACTGAAACACCTGTTGCATGTGGACCGGGTGAAGATGGCACAATCATTAAGGGCGGTCTTTACAGAGTAAAACTTGAAGACCTTGCTGCAAATCCGGACCCGAACTACGAGAAATTCAAGGAAATCTTTGAACTTGTTGATGGTTCTCCTGTTCGCTACGAAGGTAGTGGCCAAAACGAACACGTTGGTATTTCACAACTTTCTATTGATGAAAATGGTGAATATATGTACTGGTGCTACCGTGCTCCTACACAAGCCGACATTGATGCACAGTCTAACTATAGTTTTCAATCAGGTGGCCGCTATCCATGGGCAGAAGCATACGATGAGACAAATCCTCTCCACAAGAGCGGTATCAAGCGTATTAAACTCTCCGACCCTGAACCAAAAGTTGAAATGGTTGTGGAAGGCGTAGAAGGTTACGGTGTAGTTGCTGTAAACTATGAGGGTTCTACAAAACCCGGAGGTGGTGTTGAAATGGTTGAAACATCTAATGGTGGCAACGACCGTATCATCATCAGCGGTGACAGCTTTACTCTTACAGAAGATGCAGTTGTGACTGTTTACACTATGAGTGGTGTGGCTCTTTCACAAGATGAGGTTGCAGCTCACGTGAACAATACTCTTAACGGCAATGCTACAGGTGTTTACGTAATTGAAGCTCGTTTTGCAGACGGTGCTAAGCAAGTTGCTAAAATTGCTGTTAAATAATCAGTAATATAGTATTTCGCCCTTTCCGGGGTGATAAATAATAAAGGGGAGAATCCTAATATGGGGTTCTCTTCTTTGTTTATTATGTGAATATTTATTACTTTTGTGTTTAAAAATATCATAGGTTATGAAGCAGGTACTTAGCAGTATTTATAATTTCTTTTTTTCACGTTTGCTCGTGTTGACAATAGCAATAATGCCTTTTTGTGTGGCACTTGTGATGGTAGTCTATGACAAGTTTTATCCGGAATTGTTCCACTTTAGTGAAATCGGTTGGTTTTTGGGAGGAATATTATTTAATATCCTTCTTATGTATATTACGTACCGGTTTTTTGTGAAAGGCAAAATATCTGAGAAATATTTGTTGGTATTTTGCTTTGCAGTGGCAAACGCACTGATGCTTGCAGTACTCATGTCTTTTAACACGATTCCCGTATCAGACTATGCTGTAATCTATGAATCCGCATGCAGTATGGCACACGGGACATATAATATTTACGATTTACCGGACTGGCACTATATGGCACGCTTTAATTATCAAACGGGAATGTCAGTGCTTGAATCGCTGTTTATCAGAGTTTTTGGTGATACTACAGTTCCCTTAAAGATAATTGCTCTTATCTGCCTGAATTTCACAATTTTTTTGACATTTAAGGTTGCAGCCAAGTATTTTGGCAAATCAGCGTCATATTATGCTGTGGCTCTTTCCTCTACATTTTATCCTGTTCTTGTGAGCGTTGGTCAATTAACTAATAATATAGTGGTTATTCCGCTAATATTGTGGGTGTTACTATTGATGGATAAAGCCGGAGGAATCAGACGTTGGCTTTTGGTTGGCTTTCTTATTGCTTTGATAAGTATTTTTCGTCCTGTCGGGATAATTATTATTGCTGTAGCGATAGCCGTAGTGGTATCAAAGGTGATAAAAAACAAGGGATTTCGCCCTATATTGAATCTCGTAGCAATGTTTATGATGTATGGTGTGGTGATTTTTGCTTTTAATAGTGTGATGTGGAATTGCAGTTATCTGAATAGTGAGCGAGGAATCACAACTAATGCTCTTCGTTATCAAAAATATATCCAAGGGTTCTTCGGAAATGTATTTAGTCAAGGAAAATTTGAGGAACTCGGCTCACTTGAGAAGTATAATGAATATCAGCGAGATTTGCTTTTTTCTAGTTTATGTGAAAATCCTACAGGAGCAGCAATTTTCACTACAAAAAAGATGCTACACTATTTGGGAGACTATGATAATCGGGTGGAAATGACGTATAATCACGACTTGTCTATTTGGAGGGTTTCTCCGGTTAGGCAGTGTGTCTCTTTTGGTTGGGGTCAATATGCAGCAATAATCTTGTTTGCGGTTTATGGAGCGATATTGGGCTACAAGCGGAGAATGCTGAATTGCTATGGTTCGTTACAGATATATTTTGTATTTATAATATATGTTTATTTTCTGATAGAGGCTTATTCTGCGTATAGAGTAGAGTTTTATCCCGCACTAATAGCTTTTGCGGGTTTGGGCAGTGTACTTGCCGGGGAAAGGCTCGCTGTGAAATAAAAAAATGACCGAATCTGTAGAAATCCGGCCATTTTGAAGTATCCTTATCTAATTACTATTTTCTCTACTTTATTTCCTGTTTTGCGGATATAGAGTCCTTTTGTAGGGTTCGTGATTTTTCGTCCGGTGATGTCGAAATATTCGGCAGGGAGTGAGGAACTGTCGGCAGAGATTTCTTCTATGGCTGCGATGTCGCCAATCACACCGTTACGGTCGTAAATTTTGTTGTTTTCAAAAATGAGGTCTTCCGTCTGGTTGTCCGGTTTTCCCGAGTGACCGTTGTCAAAGATGATACCAGTGGAAGCGGAAGGGGTAACATCAAGATTCAGCGTGTAAGACCAAGTTTGCTTGTCTTGGTACGTTATGGGAGTCATTTTTGTACCGGGCCAGCTGCCAAAGTATGTTTCGTTGTAATTTTCCGGATCCCAAGAGAATACGTACACCTCGTTCCACGGGTTAGTGTCGTTGTCTTGGAAATAGACTTGAACTTTGCACGCCGGCTCCGGTTCCGGGCCAAATAAGTTACACATATATGTTGCTGCACTGCGAAGATAAGCTTTCACCGTGCCTACTTTCTGGTCCAGGTTTTGGTTTCCGTACGCAGGCCAGCGAGCATAGTCTGTGTTAACGGCAGTTCGGATATTGTCTGCGTAAGCATCAATGTAATCATAAATTTCAGAGAAGTTTGAGGTGTAAAAGGCTTGCCACTGTTGTTTCACAACTTCTTGAAATTCAGGGAAACGACACATTTCCGGAATCCAAGTGTTGTGGTGTTCTCTGCCTTCGTAGAAAGGACGAGTTTTGTTGTAGTTAAAAGCAGAGCCAAAGTCCCATACCGGTCCGAAATACCATTTTTCTGTTTGTCCGATGTTTTTGTGGAGGTAGCAGCTGCCGTGGAAACTTTCGTAGTTGTCTGTAAGTTCTTGTACGATATAAAATTTTGCAAGTTCTTCAAGGTCAATATATTGTGCCCATTGACAATTACTCTTGTCTTTGTCGTAAATAAGACTGTTGATAGTTGTCATTTGTGAAGTGAGGTATTCCGTTTGCTGTGCAGATAGAATTTCCGGGCTTTTGTAAGTGAAAATAATTCTTTCGCCGTCGCCTTCGGTTATTTCCACGTGTGGGTCTGAGTCGTAATTGTCTATTTCCACAAGCCAGCCGCCTGTGACGAGTTCCGGGTCTGTAGTGTTGTCAAGTTGCTCGGTAATGTTCACGCGGTCCGCATCTACTCTAATATTTTCGCAAAGGAAATAGAGACCCCAATATTGTCCGTTGAGTACGAGCTCACAAGGTTTTTCCGTGGGAGTCCACTTCATGCCAATCATTCGGCTGAGTTGGAAACCAACGGGGTTACGCATAAAGCCTTTATTGTCGTCAGCCCCTGCGAGAAGCACAAAGTGTTTACTTTTTTTCATGCCCAAGAGTTCGGCTTTTGAGTCAAGTTTAAGTCTGTAAGGTTTTTTGTCAAAAGCGTTCCAAGTGTAGTTACCTCTACCTTTTATTTGCAGTGGCAATGGTGCGTCTGCGGTTCCGATAGCTTTGATGTCGGCATTTTCCATAGGGTCAAGGTAGTAAGTTCCTATGACATATTCTTCTTTAGAGGTGATTTCCACTCCACCGTCGGTGTTGATGTAAATCACGGGCAGTGTTCCGGACGGTTCAATGGCGAATGATACAAGTGCACAAATTAGTGCAATTGCGAATAGTGTGAAACGTTTCATGTGTAAGATTTTGTATGAAATAATGATGTATGATATAAACTAATGTCGCAAAGTTACGATTTTTTTTCAGTTTTCCTCTTATAAAAGTAATGCTTTCGCCCAATCAGGTATTTCCGAAACATATTGCTTGTATAGTTTGCCGTTTGCAGTTCTATATAGGAGCTGTGGAAGTTCATCTTCAATAGAGTTATCATAGATGTAAGCCCTATCAACTATAGGTATAGCTAATATAGCATTTGTTAGAGATTTGTAATATCGAGAAATGATTTTTGATATAGGAACTTCATGCCCTCCATTAAGGTATCGTTTTACAACTCTGTTGACGTTGATAGCAGGGTCGCTTGTACATACAAAGAATAATCTTATGAAATATCCGTTATCTTTGGCCTTGCGAATAAAATCAAGCTTTTCTTGTGAAGAAAAAACTGTTTCAAAAACAAAATCCTGTTTCTTTTTCAAGCATTCATATCTTTTTTCAGAAGCAAGCTCTGCGGCTTTTAGTATTGCATCTGGAGAGTTCCAATCCCCAAAAACTTCTTGTGCTATATTATCAGGATTAATGTATAAACAACCATCAGACCATTCATTTGCGAGTAGCTGAATAGTTGTTGTAGTTTTTCCGGAACCATTAGGTCCTGCGACTATACAAAGAGTGGGACGATGAAAATTACTCATAGCTGACGTTTAATTTACGTTTAGCATTTTCAAGTGCAATAGCAAGCATTTCATGTTTTTTTTCTTCTGCACGTTTTGTTGACTCTCGTGCAGATTCAGCTACTTTTTTCATAATCGCATAAAGCATCTCATCTGAAGGATCTTCCAGTGAAGACAATCTATAAGAGCGTAATATTTCGTCTGACATATTATATTTTTGATTATGTCGCAAAGTTACGATTTTTTTTTCAGTTTGCCATAATAAGAGCCTGTTTTATAAGCACAAACAAATCTGCTCAATGAAAGTTGCCTCTGCTTTAATATTTATTATGAAACATGCTCTAATTATTTTTCAAGAAAATATTTTTTAGCTTTTTGGTTGCTTGTATTGTGGATAGTGTGTAAATTTGCAAATGATTTCTGAAAATATCAAGATTTTTGATATTAAACACTCTATAAATATTATTATATGCAATTTCTAAAGGAAAAAAGATTGATTTCGCTGATGCCGGTATTTGTGGCATTGGTTTTGAGTTTTAATGTAACTGCCGGTGAGGCTTTGCCATACAGTTGCGGATTCAGTGAAAGTGAATTATCACAATGGTCTATTTCAGACATTGATGGTGACGGAATCTGTTGGGTTTACGGCAATAGTGCTTACGGAGGCTATGGTGCAGCTTCAAACTATAGTACGGAAAATGATGTGAATAACGTGATGGTTTCTCCGGCAATAGCTTTTGAGAGCGGTAAAGATTACGTTTTGACGTTCACTGCATATACTTCTTACTATGAACGTGAAAATCTACAAGTGGGAATAGGTTCAAGTCCTAATCAGGCTTCCCATACCGTGCTTTTTGATAAAGAAATTAAAAATTATTATGGAGAAAAGGTTGAAATCACTCTGCCTCAAATGCCTGCCGGAGATTATTACATTAGTTTCCGCCACTATCTTGCACAAAGCAAGGGTATGATTATAGTGATTAAGAACCTGAAAATTGAGGAGCAAGCGGGAGGTACGCTGAACGGCAAAGTTACCATTGCAGGTAAGCAGGACTATTCCGGAGTAAAGGTTTATCTCAAGGAAAATCCGGTGGCATACTCTGTGGTGACCGATGCTACCGGTGTTTTTGAATTTGCAAAGTTGCCTGTGGGTACTTATAGCGTGGCAGCGGAATACCACGGCTATAGTGCTGATGTTCAGCAGGCTGTGGTGACAAATGGAAGTGTGACGTCTTTGAACATTGCAATGAATGAGATGCCTGAAGCGGCTGTTTCCGGAAGTGTTGTCCACTCTGATGGCTCTCCCGTGGTAAGTGCTCATGTGCAACTTGTAGGTTATAACGATTATGCCGCAACAACTGATGCAGAGGGAAAATTTTCTTTCACGGGTGTGACGGTGGCTGATAAAAGCACCGTGTATTCTCTGAGCGTTGAGAAAAACTTGCTGGAAGATTACACTGCAAGTTGCACGGTCTCAGAAAGCAATATGAATGTTTCTCTCCCTGCTATCACTATGAAACAGGGAAATATAGCACCGCTGAAAATTGAATCGGACGGCAAAGGGAAAGTGAAATGGTATCGTCCTGCACATCTGCGAGAACGCAGTTATGACAATGGTATCCCAGGCAGTGCACTCGGCTATGATACCGGCTCGAAAAACAATGTTGTAGGTAATCTTTTCAACTATCCGATGACACTCCACAAGTTTAAGTTCTATTCAACTAATGTTCCTGACGTTTCTTCTTCACTATTTGCATATGTGATAGAAGTTGGCAGCAACGGTATGCCTACGGGTAACGTTCTTTATTCCGTTACGTTGCCTAATTTGCTTGATATATGGACTGAAGTGACACTGCCGGAGCCGATAAATTGCCCTTACGGCTGTGCTATAGCAATAGCGGGCGACGGAGTTCTCAGCATTATGTGCGACACAAATACGGAAGTTCTTCCGGGAAAGAAATCTTTCTTTGCACAATACTATGCGGCACCGGACTCTTACTGCTATTTCAGCGAAATTAACTATACCGGAGCTCTGCTCATTCGCCCTGTTGGTGAAAATATTGAGGAGAATGAAGAAGCGGCGTTTGAATATGACGTAGTGAGAATGAGCACAGACGACTCCACGGAACCGGACAAATGGAAAGTGTTCCCTACAACAATCGGCAATGAATTGACAGACGAAGAATGGAATAGTCTGCCTCAGGGCAAGTATTATTATGCAGTAAAAGCACATTATATTATAGATGACACTACATCTGAATTTACTTATTCCGATGCTGTGGAAAAAGATATGCGATGTGACTTGACATTGGCTCTTTCCACAAACTCCGGTGATGCAGCAGATGCGGAAGGTGCTTTGTTTGAAGTGTATAAAGAAGGTTATGACCCTCACACCGCAACTGTGGAAAACGGTACTGCGACAATAAAAAATCTTCTGAAAGGTAATTATAAAGTGAGAGTTTCCCAAAAAGGTTTTGAAACGTATAACTCAACAATAACTCTTACGGATAACACGCAGAGCCTGTCCGTTCAGCTCAGCCAAAAACTTCTTCCTGTAGCAAATATTGACTATATCGAGGATAGCAAAACTCTTGCATGGGATTTCTTTGCAGATATAAAAGAAGATTTTGAAGGTGATGATTTTACGGATTTTGAAATAAACGCACCCGGTGAAAATGGTTGGAACTATTACGACGGCGATATGTACCTTTCTTACGGTTTTACAGGTATTTCATTTCCGGGAATGGGTTCAAAAATGGCGGCTATAATATTTAACGGCAAAAATACTTCCCCGGTTATGCCTCAGGAAACGGCATACAGCGGTGATCGTGCTTTAGGCTTCTTTGCCGCAGCGGCAACTCAAAGTTCCGAGAGCGAGGGTGAGCCGGACAAGCATGATACAGACGACTGGTTTATTTCTCCCGAGCTTAACTATCATCGTGATTTCAAATTTTCTTTCCAAGCACGTAGTTACACACTTATTGAAGACAGTTACTTGGAATCCATGCGTGTGGGATATTCCACAACGGGTGTGAATCCGGAAGATTTCACTTTTATCACGGAAGATGTCGCAGTTCCGGTGGATTACACATATTATGAATATACTATTCCCCAAAATGCAAAATATGTGACAATAAACTATTGTACATACGATGGCTTTTTCTTCCTTGTTGACGATGTGGCACTCACTACGGGTATCAAACACTCCGGTGAGGCTCCTTCCGCAGGTGCTTTCACGGGCTACCGTGTTACTATTGACGGCAAAAGCACTCAGTTACCTGCAAATGTGACTGCTTTTGACCTCTCAAGCCTTGAAGAAGGTGAACACACGGCAAGCGTGGTAAAACTTTTTGCTTCCGGTGAATCCGCTCCGTTGACACTTGTCTTTAATGTTTCCGCCGGACTTGAAAGCATAGAGATGAGTGATATAAGCATCAAGGCAAGTGACGGAGTGATATATGTTTCCGGAGCAAATGGAGAAAACGTGAGCGTGTTCACTCCTGCGGGCACACTTCTTTACACCGGAAACGAAAATGTAATACCTGTTGCTGCAAATGGTGTGTATATTGTCAAGGTCGGCGACAAAATAGCTAAGGTTGTGCTGTAAAAAAGAGCAAAAAATGTTATAGAACATAGTTTTACACAATATTATCCCAAAAATTATTGCAGAATAAGAATAAAAAGCGTAAATTTGTGGCAAAATTTGAAAAATGGCTTAAAAATTATAATTATGGCAAAATTAAATTTTGGCGGTGTTGAAGAAACCGTCGTAACCCGCGAGGAATTTCCTCTTGAAAAAGCACGTGAAATTCTTAAAGATGAAACTATTGCTGTCATTGGTTATGGTGTTCAAGGTCCCGGACAAGGACAGAATCTCCGTGACAACGGTTTTAACGTAATTATCGGTCAGCGTGCCGGCAAAACATACGATAAGGCTGTTGCAGACGGTTGGAAACCGGGTGAAACACTTTTCAGTATTGAAGAAGCATGCGAAAAAGGTACTATTATCTGCTGCTTGCTTTCCGATGCTGCTGTAATCAGTGTATGGCCAACAATCAAGAAAGCTCTCTCTGCAGGAAAAGCATTATATTTCTCTCATGGCTTTGCTATCACATGGAGCGACCGTACAGGTGTAGTACCTCCTGCAGATGTTGACGTGATAATGGTAGCTCCTAAAGGTTCCGGTGCATCAGTACGCAGCTTGTTCCTTGAAGGTCGTGGCATCAACTCCTCTTTTGCTGTATATCAAGATGCTACGGGCAAGGCACTTGACCGTACTCTTGCTCTCGGTATCGGTATCGGTTCAGGCTATCTGTTTGAAACTACCTTTACTCGTGAAGCAGTCAGTGACCTTACAGGTGAACGTGGTTCTCTTATGGGTGCTATCCAAGGTCTTTTCCTGGCACAGTATGAAGTGCTCCGTGAAAACGGTCACACTCCGTCTGAAGCTTTCAACGAAACAGTGGAAGAACTTTCTCAGTCTCTTATGCCACTTATCGCTACTAAAGGTATGGACTGGATGTACGCAAACTGCTCTACTACAGCTCAGCGTGGTGCATTGGACTGGATGGGCCCGTTCCACGATGCTATCAAACCGGTTGTTCAACAACTTTACAAGAGCGTGAAAGATGGTGTTGAAGCACAAAAGTCTATCGACAGCAACTCACAGCCCGGCTATCGTGAGGGTCTTAACGAAGAACTCCGTCAGCTCCGCGAAAGCGAACTCTGGCGTACAGGTGAAACCGTGAGAAAACTTCGCCCGGAAAACAACTAAGAAAAAATATCTTTCTTACTTATTCGTAAATAAGGCGGTGATGCGAAAGCATTGCCGCTTTTTTGCTAAGATAGCTAATATAGCTAAAGTAGCTAAGATAGCTAATATAGCTGAATTAGCTTAGATTGCTGATAGTGTCCGCTACAAATTTTGCTTCTTCCGGGGAGAGTGCTGCGGATAGCGGCAGAGAAAGGCATTGGCGGCAAATTTGTTCTGTGATTGGGTAAGTGTTTGAAGAAAATGCGTCTGCGTAGCATGGCTGGAGGTGCGGTGGAGTAGGGTAGTTTATATCTGTTCCTATCCCGGCCTCTGCAAGTTTACTTCGTAGAATATCGCGGTTTTCAGTAAGAATCACATATTGGTGCCAAACGTGTGAAAACGGATTCTGCGGAATTGCAGGTTTAATAATATCCCCGTTTTTGATATTATCATCATAGATTTTAGCCAAATATTGTCGGTGGCTGCAAATGGCATCAAGGTCTTTGAGTTTGAGTGATAAGATAGCAGCTTGGATAGGGTCCAAGCGACAATTATATCCTATTTGAATATTGTGATAGCGACGGTCTGAGCCATAATTGGCAAGTGTGCGTACCATTTTAGCAAGTTCTTCATCATCTGTGGTCACGGCTCCTGCATCACCGAGTGCTCCAATGTTTTTTGTGGGGTAAAAACTGAATGCTCCGGCATCACCGAGTCCGCCTGTTATACAAGACGTTTCATTTATTCCCGGGGTGTCTGAAACGGCACCTATGGCTTGTGCATTGTCTTCTATAATTTTCAGCCCGTACTTGCGTGCCGTTTCTTTTATGGTGCGGTCAAAAGCCACTCTGCCGTAGAGGTGTACTATCATTATACCTCGCGTTTTTGAAGTGATTTTTGTTTCAATAGCAGAGGTGTCAATGTTTAGTGTTTCAATCGTAGGCTCAACGAGTACGGGTGTCAGTCCCGCCTGTGAAATGGCAAGGATAGAGGCTATGTAAGTGTTGGCAGGTACGATTATTTCATCACCGGGTTTGAAAACTCCCAGTGCCTTGTATGCCTCAATGATAAGTCGCAGAGCGTCAAGTCCGTTGCTCACACCCACACAGAATTTGGAACCTGTTTTTTCTGCCAGAGTTTGTTCAAAAGTATCACACTCCACCCCTCCTATATATCTCCCTGAACGTACAACACGCTCGCAGGCTGCGGAAATTTCACTGAAATAAGGCTCATTTACAGCTTTGAGGTCAAGGAAAGGAATTTTCATCGCGGAATTTTTTTTGAGGTAAGAGTAAGGAAGGTTTCAAAATCACGCACATAGTCGCCCTCATCAAATAGTTCTGACGTAAGCACAAGGCAAACGGCTCCGGAAGAAAAACCATTAAGGCTACGCCAAATTCCGGCAGGAATGTAAAGTGCTTTGTATGGGCGGTTTAGAGTAAATGTTTTTTCCGTGAGACCGTCATGCAAAGTCACGTCAAAGCAACCACTCAGAGCCACAATCAGTTCTTGAGCCTTGTGGTGAGAATGTCCGCCGCGTTCAGAGTCGCCCGGCACATCGTAGAGGTAAAACACTCGTTTGATGTCAAATAGAGCATCATCGGAATTTTCCACTACTGTCAGCGAGCCGTAGTC
>SAMEA3663271__coassemble_314_pt1 | contig 17777 bp, 14 predicted proteins | sample SAMEA3663271__metabat2_low_PE_018 | metagenome-assembled genome bin SAMEA3663271 (sample SAMEA3663271) | pig gut metagenome | biome: pig gut; feature: pig-associated habitat; material: faeces | place: China | collected 2013
CCCCGCCGGGCATAATCGTATCGCCGACGCGGCATATGTTCTGGTTCGTTCCGCCGGTTTACTCCGCAGGGCACATCAGCGTGTCGGAGATACGCTGATGGGGAGAAGCCTCAGAGAGGCTTCAGTTGTGGTAAACGCCGGGTTTAGCCTCGGAGAGGCTTAACCTGGTGATAACTGATAGCATAAAGATATACGAGCTTCGGAGATGCTCGGTTGTGATAATGAATTTGCGTGCTAATCCTGCCATATATACGCAGGGGCTAATCTTCTCCACACTCTGCTCCTATCAGCATAGTATCTCCGACACGGCACATGTTCCGGTTCACTCCGCAGGCTTTATCAGCGTATTGGGGATATGACCGGCCTGCGTGCTAAAGGCATGTAATCAAAATTCGAGGAGCTCCGGCTTTTGATTTCCGTTTACTATTGTTTTCACTACTTTGTGGTGAAGTGTTATTCCGGCATATGGAGTCCAGCCGCAGAGGCTTGCTGCATCTGCATCGGAGATTACATATGGTTCCGTTTTACGGACAAGTGTGATGTCTGCTTTATATCCCGGACGGAGAAAACCGCGACGAGAGATGCCAAAAAGAGATGCCGGATTATGCGACATGAGTTGCACAATGCTTGTGATTGTGAGGTTTTTATGCGTTAGTGTGAGTTCAAGCATTAAAGGAAGTGAAAACTGCACAGCGGGCATACCGGAGGCTGCTTTGAAAAGGTTTCCTTCCTTGTCGGCAAGCAGGTGAGGTGCATGGTCCGTGGCAATAGTGTCGATAGTGCCGTTTGTGAGAGCTTCAAGGAGAGCGAGTCTATCTGATTCCGCCTTTATAGCCGGATTGCATTTTATTCTTGCACCGAGTCTGTCATAATCTTTATCGGAAAAATATAAGTAATGAGGACAGGTCTCGGCGGTGATTTTGCTTGATTTTTTCTTTGCCGCCGCCACCATGTCGAGTTCCTCCGCTGTGGAAATATGCAAGATATGCAGGTGCGAATCGTGTCGGAGAGCAAGATTTATGGCTTTTTCCGTGCAAGCTATGCAAGCCTCGCGACTGCGAAGGCGAGGATGCATGCTCACGGGTAAATCATCAGTAGCGTATTCACTGATGAGTGCCGCCTTGTTTGCATTGATGATGCTCTGCTCCTCCGCATGCACGGCAATGATTTTATCCCCACTGTTCGCAAAGAGTTTTTCCAACATTAAATTGCTGTCCACGAGCACATTACCCGTAGATGCACCCATAAAAAGTTTTATTCCCGGAATATGCTTATAGTCAACATTCAGAAGTACGTCAAGGTTGCTGTTTGTAGCACCTAAAAAAAAGGCATAGTTCACGGCACTTTTATCTGCGGCACGACGTATTTTCTTTGCCAAAGTTTCCGGTGTAACCGTCAGCGGGGCTGTGTTTGGCATGTCAAAAAAAGAGGTTACACCACCTTTTAGTGCGGCAATACTCTCAGTCTCAATGTTTCCTTTAGGGCTTGGTGTTTCTCCGCCGTCACGAAAATGCACATGAGTATCTATCACTCCCGGCATAACGTAGCAACCCTCGGCGTCTATTTTCTCATCTATATTTTTCAAAAGAGAGTCCGGCACGGGCATTTCTCCGATATGGGAAATAATGCCGTCACAGAAAACTATATATCCCTTGAAAATACAGCCTTCATTTACAATCAAGCCGCTATGGATAAGCGTAGCCACTGCAGATTATTCCTTAGGTGTGGGGTATTTGCGGAAAAAACTGTTCCACTTGAGGCGAACCACGCCCAAAACGGCTTCTCCGAAGATTCCGCCACTCATTTTGCTTGTGCCCAAAACACGGTTCACGAAGATAATAGGTACTTCCTGAATCTTAAATCCGCATTTATATGCGGTGAATTTCATTTCTATCTGGAATGCGTAGCCCTTGAATTTGATTTTGTCCAGTTCCATAGTTTGCAACACTCTGCGGCGATAGCAAACAAAACCGGCAGTGGTGTCATGAACGGGGAGTCCTGTGACAATACGTACATATTTGGAAGCGTAATAAGACATTAGAACTCTGCCCATAGGCCAGTTTACCACATTCACGCCTGTCACATAACGCGAACCTATAGCCACATCTGCACCGTCCTCAGAGCATGCCTTGTAAAGTTTGAGGAGGTCGTCGGGGTTATGTGAGAAGTCTGCGTCCATTTCAAATATATATTCGTAGCCGTGTTCCAGTGCATACTTGAAACCTGTGATATAAGCCGTTCCGAGTCCTAATTTTCCTTCTCGTTCTATAATAAAAATCCTGTCGGGGCGTTCGCTGATTTTTTCTTTCACAATTTGTGCGGTGCCGTCAGGAGAATTGTCGTCAATAACGAGAATATCAAAATCGTGAGAAAGACCCAAAACCGCATCAATAATTGCAGATGCGTTTTCTTTCTCATTGTACATCGGGATAATTACAAGACTGTCGCTCATATTCGGTTTTTATAAAGTTTTATTTTTTTATGCCGCAAAAATACATAAAAAATATGAATTACTAAGTAAATAATTAGTATTTCTATCAAACTTGAATCGAGAATATGCAAAAGTTGCCACTTCCGGTAGGCGGATTTTCAAAAATTAGAGTTTCACGACCTTTGGTGTTATTCGGCGTGCCGTTTTTATCTTTTATCAATACTTTTTTTTTAGAGAAACTTTGCCAAAACGCATGTTTTTTCCTCAATTTGGCGAACTTTTGCCGAAAAATGGACATAAACAGTAAATAAAGAATTGACGATTGATTTTCAATTTGAATAATTTCCATGAAGCAAAATTTGAACAAAAAAAAGGTGCATTGGAAAAAATTCCGTTGCACCTTCAAGTTTTTGTTAATTATTATTTTTTCTTTTTGTTTTGCTGTTCACGGAGGGCAGCCTGCTGTCTGCGTTGTGCTTCTTCCAGACGTGCGAGCCAACCGTTTTTCTTACGAGGTTTCTTAGCATTTTCCATCATCTGCTGACGCACTTTTTCTTCATTTACACAACGGCGGAAAATCCATGTTTGTACTATAGTGATAAGGAGTGAGAGGAAATAGTAGTAACTCAAGCCGGAAGCGTAATCGTTGAAGAAGAATAGGAACATCACAGGCATAAGCCACATCATCCATTTCATCATAGGCATAGAATCGCTGCCGGGCTGGTTCTGCATATTTATTTTGGTGTAAATGATGTTTGTGACGGTCATCATAAGACAGAAGAGCGACACTTTATCACCATACCAAGGAATTGAGAACGGGAGTGTGAATACAACGTCCGGTGCAGCAAGGTTTGTAGCCCATAGGAACGACTGTCCGCGGAGTTCAATGCAAGAAGGGAAGAACCAGAACATGGCAATGAGTACAGGCATCTGCAGAAGCATAGGCAAGCAACCGGACATAGGACTTGCACCGGCCTTGGAATATAGTTCCATTGTTTTCTGCGAGCGTTTCATTGCATTTTCCTGTCCGGGGTATTTGTCGTTGATTTCCTTTATTTCCGGAGCCAAGACACGCATTTTGGCTTGCGACATAAAGCTCTTGTATGTGAACGGGAAGATGATAATCTTTATGAAGATAGTGAGCAATAGGATTATGATACCGTAGTTTGATAAAAATCCGCCCAGGAAGTGGAATACGGGGATAATGATGAGTGTGCTTATCCAGCGTATTATAGGCCAACCGAGGGGAACAAGCTCCGTAAGTTCAAGTTCTTCTCCGTCTTCGCCTGTAATTTTTTCGTCAATATCAGAGAGAAGCGGATAGAGGTTAGGACCGAAATAGACGTCCATTACCACAGGAGTTTCATCTTTGATACTATAGTCCATAGTGGTATTTGCAGTGAAAATCTTGAGCACGTCAGGATTTGATTTCACTACCTTTGAAGTGATATTCGCAGTGTTGAAACTCTTTTTGGGAACAAACACGGCTGAGAAGAATTGGCTCTTGAAAGCAACCCATTTCACGTCTTGATTCAGTGATTCGCTGTCGTCGCTCATAGATTCCAGTTCGTCCGGTGAATCGCCCACAAACTTATAGTAGATGCTGCTCTGTCGTTCTTCAAACGTTCTTCCCTCCTCTGTGCGGAAAAGGTTTTGAGCCACATCAAATTCAATAGTAGCAGTGTTAGAAGGCAAGTAAGGCTCCATCTTGTCTTGCACCACTTCCATGGTAGCCACATAGCTATCTTGGGGCAAAGTGTACTTAATACCCCAGTATCCGCCGTTTGCGAAGTTCAGTTTCATAATCACAGTAGAGTCGTTCAGTACTTCCGGAGTGAAGTAGAAACTGTCTGTGCCGAAACGCTGCTGGGAGGTAGTGGTGAAAGTGAAGGCATAGTTTGAATGTTCCGGTCGGAAAATGTGAATGTTTGCAGTGTCACCATTGAGATAGCTGTAGTATTCCTTGAGCATAGCATCTGCGATTCGTCCACCCTTAGTGGAGAGTGTGAGGTTGAGGACGTTGTTTTGCAGTGTTACGTACTGCTCCGTACCTGCCATGTGGCGAGCAAAATCCTGAAATTTAGCAGCATTTGAAATTACCTCGCGGAGGTTTGCCACAGCAGATTTAGAGCGGTTCAGCGAATAGTTTTCAAACTCGTTGTTTAAGAGTTTCTGCACGTCAATCACAGTGTCTGCGGCAGCAACGCTACCAGCAATCACATCGTCTTTCACGGTGAGATTAACAGCGGACGATGCGTAAGTCACGCTACCGGTGATGGTGTCTTGAATACCAATATTTTTGATAGTGGAAACTATAGCAATTCTTTCAGAATCAGACACGGAGTCCGGTGTCATAGCTTTCACAGCCGCTTCTTGCTCGGCTCTTTGGTGGTCTGCAATCTGTTGTTCTTGTTTTGCTTTTGCTTCAGCAATTTCTTCTTCAGAAGGTGAGTTGAGCCAAGTGAAGCCAATCATTACGAAGGTCATCAACAGCAACCCGATAAGGACGTTTTTATTCATTTACTATTATTATTTTTCTTTATTTGTAGTATCTTAAATGTAAAAAATGCACATTATTTATTATTATCTTGTCTATAAGCAATAGCAGCACTGACGAAACTGAGGAAAAGCGGGTTTGGGTTAAGCACAGTGGAAGAATATTCCGGGTGGTACTGCGTACCGGTAAACCAACGCAATTCCGGTATTTCCACCACTTCCACAAGGTGAGTGGCAGGGTTTTCGCCCACGCATTTCATGCCGGCAGCCTCAAAGCGTTCACGGTATTCGTTGTTAAATTCAAATCTGTGGCGGTGACGCTCCTTGATGAGCGTTTTGCCATACGCTTTTGCGGCTACGGAGTTATCCATGAGGCTACATTCGTAAGCCCCCAGACGCATAGTACCCCCAAGGTTGGAAATAGACTTCTGCTCTTCCATAAGGTCTATAACGTTGTGCGGTGTGGAAGGGTTCATTTCCGTGGAGTTTGCGTCTTTTAGCCCGAGCACATCACGAGCAAACTCTATCACCATACACTGCATACCGAGGCAAATACCGAAAGTGGGCACATCATGCTCTCTGCACCATTTTAGTGCCACAAACTTGCCCTCAATGCCACGCTGTCCGAAACCCGGAGCAATCACAACACCGTCAAGCGGCTGAAGGAAAGAATCCACGTTTTCCTCCGTCACTTTTTCCGAGTGTATAAATTTCAGATTCAGTTTGCGACCATTGTATGTTGCAGCTTGGAAAAGAGATTCATTTATAGACTTGTATGCATCTTGCAGTTCAACGTATTTACCCACGATTCCGATAGTGACTTCGTCTTTTGCGTCTTTCATCATCTGCAAGAAGTTCAGCCACGGAGCCATGTGCGGTTCACCATCCGGAGAGATACCCATTTTGCGGAGAATGATTTCGTCCATGTGCTGCTCGTGCATTTTCAACGGCACCTCATAGATGGAAGGCACGTCAATAGACTGCACTACAGCGTCCGGAGCCACGTTACAGAACAGTGCGATTTTGCGACGCACTTCCGGAGTAATATTTTTTTCCGTTCGGAGAACAAGGATATCCGGCTGGATACCAACTTCCTGGAGCTGCTTCACTGAGTGCTGAGTAGGTTTTGTTTTAAGTTCCTTGGCAGCAGCGATGTAAGGCACGTATGTTAGGTGAATACAGATGCAGTTTGAGCCGAGCTCCCAACGGAGCTGTCTCACACTTTCAATAAACGGCAGAGACTCGATGTCTCCGACAGTACCACCGATTTCCGTGATGATAAAATCAAAATTACCCGTATTTCCGAGCAATTTTACGTTACGCTTGATTTCGTCTGTGATGTGAGGCACAATCTGGACGGTTTTGCCAAGATAGTCTCCGCGACGCTCTTTGTCAATCACACTTTGGTAAATACGCCCGGTAGTGATATTGTTAGCACGGGTGGTTTGGATATCCGTAAAACGTTCATAGTGCCCCAAGTCCAAGTCCGCTTCATGTCCGTCAACAGTGACGTAACATTCGCCATGTTCGTATGGGTTAAGCGTGCCCGGGTCAATGTTGATGTATGGGTCAAACTTCTGGATAGTTACACGATATCCGCGAGCCTTAAGCAAGCAAGCAACCGATGAAGATATGATGCCTTTGCCCAATGAAGACACAACACCTCCTGTTACGAAAATATACTTTGTTTCCACGTGAAAAAGTATTATATATATTTTTTTTGTGCCACAAAGGTAATAATAATTTCTCAATCATGAAAATTCTGCGATTTTTGTCTGTTAAATGCATATATTTTGTATATTATTCTTAACTTTGTAAAAAATATTGAAAATTTGGCATTTATATCGTAGAAAAATAGATAGTTTTTGCAGAGAAAGCCATATCATTATGATTTGAATATGACCCCGAAAGTATCAGTAATAGTACCTGTGTATAATGTGGAGAAATACCTTAAAAGGTGTGTGGATTCACTTACAGGACAGACACTTAGTGATATAGAAATAATCCTTGTGGACGATGGCAGCCCTGATGGTTGCCCTGCTTTGTGCGATGCTTTTGCAGCAGAAGATGCAAGAATAAAGGTAGTGCACAAGCAAAACGAGGGGCAAGGTTTTGCACGCAACACCGGACTTGGAATTGCAACCGGTGAATATGTCGCCTTTGTGGATTCCGATGACTATATTTTGCCGGAAACGTATGAAACGCTTATAAAAACGGCGGAATCACAGGATTTTGATGTAGTGTATAATGGCTACGTTTATCAGTACGCGGACGGCACAAAAGAAGAAAAGTGCATCACGGACTGCAAATTTATTGGAAAAGAAGAAATAAAAAAATACATTTCGGAATTTCTCAAATTAGACAAAATGACGATTTCTACATGTATGGGAATTTATCGTCGCCAAATTATTGAGAATAATGGCATTTTATTTCTTTCTGAAAGAAAATACGTCTCGGAAGATAGTATTTTCAATATTCATTTTTTGACAAAATGCGAAAGAGTTGCCACTATTCCTTTTGCTTTATATCAATATTGCTACAACGGCAGTTCTTTCTCGCAAAGTTTCAAAAAAGAAAAAATTGCAGGAGTGTTGACACTTTATAACACTATCACAGATGCACTGAAATCCGGCGGTTGCGGTGATATTGTTTGTTTTGCAAAGCGATACCTGCTTGAAACGGTGGTGGGAATAATGAAAATGTATATGATGCTGCAAATTCCGCTATCGGAAAAGAAAGAATTGTCTCAAGAAATATTTGCCTACCCGGTTTGGAACTCCGTTTTAGAGGCTATAAAATCACAAAACGATGTGAAACCACAAAAAAGAATATTGCTATTTTTGATTCGTCACAAGATGTTTTATTCTTCCTATATGTTTTTCACTCTGTATTATAAATTGATAAAACGCTGATACCGAATCTATTACCATGTAATTTATGTTTGAATATTATGTCTAAAAAAATACTTATAGTAAATAAATTTTATTATCCACGCGGTGGCGATTGCATCTACTCGTTGAATTTGGAGAAGATGCTGACGGAAAGCGGCTTTGAAGTGGCATTCTTCTCTATGGAATACCCGGAAAATATAGAGAGCAAATACAGCAAATATTTTGCTCCGGAAGTAAATTTTTCCGGTGGAGCAAGTGCCAAAATAGCAGCCGTAAAACGCACACTCGGTATGGGTGACATTGTGTGCCGTTTCAAAAAGATTCTTGAGGATTTTCGCCCGGACGTTGTCCACTTGAACAACATTCATTCATACCTGTCGCCTGTGGTGGGAGAACTGGCAAAAAAAGTAGGTTGCCGTGTACTGTGGACACTTCACGACTATAAACTTCTATGCCCGTCTTATTCCTGCCTGAGAAACGGACAGCCTTGCGAATTGTGCTTCATAGACAAGTCACAAGTGCTGAAAACACGATGTATGAAAGGCAGCCTCGCTGCAAGTGCCGTGGCATACCTGGAAGCCAAAAGGTGGAACAAAAAGCGTCTTGAAAAATTCACAGATACTTTCATCTGTCCGAGCCGCTTTATGAAAAGCAAAATGCTCCAAGGCGGTTTCAGTGAGGAAAAACTCAAAGTGGTGTGCAATTTTATAGACCCCGTGAAACTGACACAATTGGAAAAACTTGACTGCACGGCAAAAGAAGACTACTACGTTTATGTGGGTCGTTTGTCACCGGAAAAAGGTGCGGAAACACTCCTCAAAGCAGCGGCATCACAGCCATACAAACTGAAAATTGCAGGAGGGGGACCTCTAAAAGAAGAACTGCAAGCGAAATATGCTTCAGACAATATTGAATTTTTAGGGCACCTTGATGCTGTTTCCGTAGCGAACCTTATTTCACATGCACGATTTGCCGTTCAGCCCTCTGAGTGCTACGAAAACAATCCGCTGAGCGTGATTGAAACCCTTTGTGCCGGCACGCCGGTAATAGGTACAAAAATCGGAGGAATACCGGAACTCGTAACGGAGAATGTCGGACTCACGTATCAGCCTGGAAATGCGGAAGAACTTGCCGCTTGCATAAAAGAAATGATGAGCCGCAAATACGACTACGCATCAATAGCAAAAGCATCACGACAGGCGTTTTCCGCAGAGACACATTTGGGTCTATATAAAAGTTTAATATAAAGCAAATTTTACGATAAAAAGATAATAAATATTTTCATCAAATTATTAGGCAATTAAATCACTATAAAATATGGCAAAGAATAAAACTCTATATCCAACAGATGCGTCTATAATCCTCACATATAGATGTCCGATGAAGTGCAAAATGTGCAACATCTGGAAAAATCCTACCGATAAAGCTCAGGAAATCAAGGCTGAAGAGCTGGAGTGTCTTCCAAAAATGAAATTTATAAACCTTACGGGAGGAGAACCTTTTGTACGTGAAGATATTGAGGATATTGTGAGAATATGCTACACAAAATCTCCACGAATTGTGATTTCCACTTCCGGGTGGTTTGAAGACAGAGTTATTGCATTGGCAAAAAAATTCCCCAACATCGGAATACGCATATCTATTGAAGGTTTGAGCCAAAAAAATGATGAACTCAGAGGCCGCGAAGGCGGTTTTGACAAAGGACTGCGTACTCTGCTCAGACTGAAAGATATGGGACTGAAAGATATAGGTTTCGGGTGTACTGTTTCAAACAACAATTCATCTGATATGCTTTCGCTCTATCAGTTGTCCAAGTCTTTAGGTATGGAGTTTGCCACTGCCTCTTTCCACAATTCATATTATTTTCACAAAGACGACAATGTGATTACAAATCGCGAGCAAGTATGTGCGGATTTTGAAACACTCATCAACTGGCAACTGAAGGAAAGTCACCCCAAAAGCTGGTTTAGAGCATTTTTCAATATGGGTTTGATAAACTACATCAATGGTGGCAAACGTCCGCTGCCTTGTGAAGCCGGAACTATGAACTTTTTCATAGACCCATACGGTGAAGTTTATCCATGCAATGGACTGGAAAGCAAATATTGGAAAGAATCTATGGGTAATATCCGTAATACTAAGGACTTTATGGAAATATGGACAAGTCCGCAAGCGGAAAAAGTTCGCGATATGGTACGCCGTTGCCCGAAAAACTGTTGGATGGTGGGTACAGCGTCACCTGTAATGCACAAATACGTCAAGTATCCGGCTATATGGGCTATCAAAAACAAGTTGCGTTCCATGCAGGGCAAAAAGGCTTGCATAGACTGCCAGGTTTATGACGTGGGACAAGACCCTCAGCAGGGAGATTTGAGAGAAGTTTTCTAACAACAATATCAATTAGCTTTTTGCATTATGAAGATTGCTGTGACAGGTACTCGCGGAATCCCCAATATTATGGGAGGTGTGGAAACTCACTGTGAACATTTGTTTCCTCGCATTGTCTCACTCGGCTACGATGTTTCTCTTTTCCGACGCAGCAATTATGCTACGGACTCTTTTTCCGAATGGAATGGAGTGAAATTGGTGGATATACCATCACCGCACAAAAAAGCATTTGAGGCTATTGTTCACACTTCACGAAGCATTTTTGCCGCTAAACGTATGGGTGCCGATGTTGTGCATATCCATGCCATAGGCCCTGCTTTGGTGACGCCTCTTGCTCGTATGCTGGGTATGAAAGTGGTTTTCACACACCATGGTCCGGACTACGACCGTGACAAATGGGGTAAAGCCGCAAAATTTATGCTACGCCTCGGTGAAAGACTCGGATGCAAATTTGCGAACCGTGTAATTGTTATCTCAGACGTTATTAAAAACATTATAGCACAAAAATATGGGCGTACGGAAGGCGTTCACCTTATATATAATGGTGTGCCGGCACCGGATAAATGTAAATATCCTGAATACTTTGAATCACTCGGTATAGAAGAGGGTAAATATGTGCTCGGTATGAGCCGATTTGTACCGGAAAAAAATCTTCACCACCTGATTGAAGCATTTGACAAGGTAAAACCGAAAAATATAAAACTCGTAATTGCGGGAGATAGCGATTTTGAGGACGAATATTCCACAAAACTCAAAGAATTGGCTAAACAAAAGGGCGTAATTCTTACGGGATTCGTTAAAGGTAAAAAATTGCACTCGCTGATTACTAATTCTCGCTGTTTTGTTCTTCCTTCAAGCCACGAGGGACTTCCGATTGCTCTCCTTGAGGCTATGAGCTATAATCTACCCGTAATAGTGAGTAATATACCGGCAAATTTGGAAGTAGGGCTGGACAAGGATTGCTATTTCCACGTTGGTAATGTTGATGAACTTGCATCTAAATTAAAGACAATTTGTGATGCGGATTTTTGCCGTATTGACTACGACATGAGCAAGTACGACTGGGATTGCATTGCCAAGCAAGTTGGTGAAGTATATAAACAACTTTCTTTATAAAACAGGCTCTAAGTCAAGAGTCGAGGGGCGAGAGACTTTTTACCTTTTACCTTTGTTTGGTATCTTATAGAAAAATCGGTACAATATTTGCTGATACAAAAAAAAGAATTACATTTGCGAAACAAATATTACAACAAACACTTTCAGGCTTATGTTAGAAATTGTATCCACATGGGAATTTTGGCTAATTATGGCAGCCATATGCGTAGTTCTCGAACTTCTCACAAACACTTTTGCACTTTTTGCGATTGCGGGAGGCTGTCTCGTGGCTGTGTTGCTGCACTTTTTGGAAATGGGGCTTGCTGCACAAATAGTGGGAATGTGTTGCGGTGCCGTAATCACTTTTATATGCTTTAAGCCGCTGGTACGTCGTCACTTAAGAAGTAAAGAGCCGGAATATAAAAGCAATATTGATGCTCTTGTCGGAAGAGAAACTATCGCCCTGCAGGATGCAGACGAATCCGGCATCACTCGCGTGAGAATAGACGGTGACAACTGGCAGGCACGTTCAGAAAATGAGTGCTGCGTGAAAAAAGGCGACAAACTGAGAGTGACCGGCTACGATTCCATTATCCTCATTGTTGAAAAACTTTTATAACTTACCTAACAACCAAAATATAAAACTATGGCTATTGACACATTGATTTTTTTAGGACTTCTCGCTCTGATAGTCTTAATTTTAGTATCAAAAGGAGTAATCGTCGTTCCGCAATCGGAAACGAGAGTAATTGAACGTTTGGGACGCTTCCACAGCGTGCTGAACCCCGGTTTGAATCTCATTTGGCCTTTTATAGATAAGCCTAAACTCGTGTATATCCGCAGAGTAGAGTCTGTGGGCTACGGCAGAAGTATTATTCGCCTCTCTTTGACGCCGGTTATAGACCTTCGCGAACAGGTTTATGACTTTCCTTCACAGCAAGTTATCACAAAAGATAACGTAACCACGGAAATAAATGCCCTTTTGTATTTCCAAATCGTGGACCCGAAAAAGGCTGTGTATGAAATAGATAATCTGCCTAACGCTATTGAGAAACTTACTCAGACTTCTCTCCGTAACGTTATCGGTGAACTTGAACTTGATGAAACTCTCACGTCACGCGATACAATCAACTCTCGCCTCCAGGCAATCCTTGACGAAGCCACAAACAAGTGGGGTGTGAAGGTGAACCGCGTGGAACTTCAAGACATCACACCTCCGGAAAGCGTACGCGAGGCTATGGAAAAACAGATGCAAGCAGAGCGTAACCGCCGTGCGGAAATCCTAAATGCGGAAGGCGAAAAGAAATCCATGATTCTCCGCTCTGAAGGTGACCGTCAGTCTGAAATAAATGCAGCGGAAGCCGTGAAGCAGTCGGAAGTGCTTCGTGCGGAAGGTGAAGCCCGTGCCAGAATACTCCGTGCGGAAGCGGAAGCGGAAGCAATCCGCCGTGTGGCAGACGCTATCAAGGAAACACAAACGGACCCGGCTACATATATGCTCGCAATGAAGTACATAGAAACACTCGAGCAAATGGTTTCCGGCAAAGACAATAAGACCGTGTATATTCCTTACGAGGCTTCCGGAGTTCTCTCCTCTTTAGGCTCTATAAAGAATCTTTTTAACCAGAAATAAAAATTTGTTAACTTTGTAAATCTCTGCAAGGAGCATCTCTTTGCAGAGATATTTTTAATGAATATGATAAAACATTTGGCAACGTTTGTTGCCGCGCTTCTATCATCGCTCCTTCTCACAGGCTGTAGTGATAAGAAAAAAGACGAGCCGGAACCGCCCGTGCCACCAGGCAGCCGTACGGTTCTCGTCTATATGGTTGCAAACAACAGTCTTGGCGGAAGTGATGAATATAGCGGCTTTGACTACAACGACCGCCAAGAAATGATAGCCGCTGCTGAAAACGGTGACCTCGGATCTTCTCGCTGGCTTGTGTATTATTGCTCCAAATATGCCGCACCGGAACTGCAGGAACTAACGCCAGATGGCTTCAAAACACTGAAAATTTACGACAGTGCCACGCTTTCCGTTTCTGCAGAGAGAATGAAAACCGTGATTGCAGACGTAAAGAAATTCGCTGCGGCAGAACGCTACGGACTTGTTCTCTGGAGCCATTCCAGCGGCTGGTTGCAGGACGGTGTCGTAGAGGCACGAAGCACGGAAAACACACTGTCGTTCGGTGATGATAACGGAAAAAAGATGAATATCACATCACTCAGTGATGTACTTGCAGGACAAGGTTTTGACTATATTTATGCCGACGTTTGCTTTTTCAACACCGTGGAAGTGGCATACGAACTCAAGGGCGCTGTCAAAACCATTGTCGGCTCCACTACGCAACTTCCTGCAAATGGTCAGCCTTACGATAAGAACCTTAAACTCCTCGCTGCTTACAATGCGGACCTAATTACTGCCGCTGCAAATACTTTTGAGGACTACAATTCCGAAATGAGCAGCACCAAATGGTGCACAATGTCTGTTATCAGTACAGCCGGAATGAACGAACTTGCTCAAGCGACGAAACGCATTTTTCAAAGTTCAAGTTCGACTTATCCGCTGAACTACAATCCGCAAGTGCTTGAAGATATTTCCGCTTGCTACTACTACGACTTGAGCCACTTTGTGGAAGCACTCTCGCCGGCAGCATTCCCGGAATGGGAAGTTGCACTCCGCAATGCCGTGCTCTACAATGCCGCTACAGAAAAACTCCGCGGCGGCACCACTATCAAAAGCCACTGCGGACTTTCAACGTACATTCTAAAGTCTAAAGCAAACAAAACGGTGAAAAACTACGATACGTTGGCGTGGTACAACGATGTGGCTCAGTATCAGCCACTTCCAAAAATGTAAAAAAATACACATAAAATATTTTATATGTTTCAAACCCCGGAAATATCAACAAAAGAATTAGAAAAAGCCTCGGAAGAGATAGCACAGTGGAAGGCACTCTCTTTTGACGAGTTGATGAATAAATTAGTGGATTCTATGGTGCAATTTGCCATAAATCTCACTGTGGCTATAATAGTGTTTTATATTGGTAAATTCATCATAAACCGTATTCACAACATTGTTGCCATTATCCTCCTCAAACGTAAAGCCGACCGCTCCCTCACTACCTTCCTGCTGAGCCTTATCCGTATGGTGCTTTACTTTGTGCTGGTGATAATCTGCGTAGGGATTTTGGGTATTGAGACAAGTTCTTTCCTTGCACTCTTTGCCTCTGCCGGTGTGGCAATAGGTATGGCAATGAGCGGCACACTGCAGAATTTTGCCGGTGGAGTGCTGATATTACTATTAAAGCCTTACAAAATAGGCGATTACATAGAAGCGCAAGGTTATGGCGGAATAGTGAAAGAAATACAAATTTTCCATACTCGAATAGTAACACCGGACAATAAATCCATAATTCTGCCAAACGGCGGTCTCTCCACAAGTAGCATAAACAACTGGTCTAAAGAAGATTATCGCAGAGTGTCCTGGGATATTTCCATTTCCTATGGTGATGATGTGCAGAAAATGCGTGCGACAGTGCTGGAAATGTTTGCAGCAGACGACAGAATTGTGGAAAAATTCGTGGAAGATGACCGTGTAAAGCACAATGAGCCGGAAGATGGCGTAAGAGATGAAGAAGACGAAGAGCCGGATACAGATGAAAAGCCTAAAGGTTTCTTTGCAAGACTTTTCAGCCACAATAAAAAAATGAAAAGTGCTATTGACGAATGGCGTGAAAGAAAAAAAGAACAATTAAAAACTATGATTCCGCGTGTGGACTGTTCTCCAACCATTCTTCTTGATGAACTCGCCGACAGTGCCGTAAAGGTGACTATACGTGCTTGGGTTCGCACGGAAAACTATTGGACTGTGTATTACGAGTACAACGAACGGTTCTACGCAGAACTTCCAAAGCGTGCCGGTGTGAGTTTCCCGTTCCCGCAAATGGACGTCCATATTTCAAAATAAGTCCCTTGACTTTTGCCACAAAACTCTTAATTCTCATCAGCCGGAATATTCAAATTTCTCCGAGAATACTCGGCTGTCAATTCTCTTTACAGCCTATCGCTTATGCGGATAATAAATTTGGAGTTTGAGCCCGAAAGAAAGTTTGAGAATATCCCCCCAGTGGAGAGTATGATTTGTGGCTTTTGAAACCACATACAGTTCGTTTGTGCCTATTTCATAAAAGAAAGAAACGGCACGCCAACGGTCCGACTTGGGATAAAACGTAAAACTCTGCCCCAAGAATATGTTAAAACGCATCTTGGTGCTGAAATTATAGTAACTGTTCGGGTATTTTCCCGGCTCTCTTTCCCAAAATTCTTCGCCGGTGATAGTATTGATGTAAATGCCGCAGGCAAACGGTTCAAAAGAAAACTGCTTTCGGAAATGCAAGTGCCAGGGCGTATATGTCTGCTTGAGAGTAAAGGTGAAGCGAAAACTTTCAGAATAGGCATTGGGAAGAAAACCTATGAATGAGTCCGTGTTCCACTGTCCTGTTTTGCCGTATTCCCAGCCCACACCAAAGGAGAGGAAACCCATACCTCCGGCATATTGCATTTTTACGTTTTTCGGTTTCAAACGTTCCCAGCCGTCATAGTGCCAGTCTGTCCTTTTATCCCATTGCCAAACACGGATAGAGTCCGTTTCCTCCGCAACGGCAGTGAAAACGGTAAAAAGCAACAGTGCCAATATCTTAATATTCAACCACTTCATAGTTATAACCCTCCGGAGTTATGTGGAACAATAAGAATTGACGTTTGTCTGCACAAGGACACTGGTAGTAAAAGATTCCGTTTTCAAAGAAATCCACCACCTTGAACGAGTGCAAGTGTCCGTTCAGGCAAAATTGCAGATTAGGAAACTGCGTGATAGAATAGTTGAAAAGTTTGAGGACATTATTATTGAATTGGTCACACATGGGAGGTGAATGCATGGCAACAATGGTTTTTCTTGCTTCTTCAGGAAAGTTTTCTATTTCGTCCTCAATAAAAGCAAAGTCCGGCACCATGTGAGAGTAGTCGTATTCCAACGCATTGGTATTAAGGCAAATAAAACGTACATTGCCGGCAGTAAAAGCAAAATTTTCCTCGCCGAAGATAGTTGTAAACACAGTCTGACCGGTGGCAAGACAGTCGTGATTTCCGAGCAGGCAGACGTATGGCACACTTAGTTTGTTTAGTATATCTCTTTGCTGCTGAAACTCTAATTTTGCACCAAAATCCGAGATGTCGCCGCAGTGAATCACAAAATCCACGCCTTCAGTTTTATTTATGGCTTTTACGGCAGCATTTGTCTCGTCGTACCAGCGTTGCGTATCGCTGAGCACGGCAAAAGTGAAAGACGTTTTGCCTTTCGTTTTTTCTTCTATAACTTTGATATTCCGTGCATTGATATCTTTATCACCATGTATATCAATGTCATACGGATGATATTCTATCATATCGCAGGCAGCGAGAAAGAGTGAAGCAATTATGCAATAAAGGTTAATCTTCATAAAAATTCTTGTTTCTGCAAAGGTCGCAAATTTTTATGAAATAGCATTTGCCGATTTGTCGGTAAAAATGGAAGAAAACGGAGATTTAAGTCCGCAAATTCAGTAAAGTCAGACCAATGATACCTCTCTCAGACGGACAGACTTGTCCGGGTCGTCAAACCGATTCTAAAACTGATAATACATCGGGACGTATTTTTGCAGAAGTTCCGCCACGTCTGTCCAGCGAGCATAGATGCGACCATCTGTGAAAAGACTCACAGGCTTCTCGTTAAGGTCAAAACGAGCGTAGTATTCGCCTTTAGCATTTTTGTAAAGCACCATTTGCAGATTTGCTGCCATAGGTGCTATTTTGAAGTCGCACCAGTGCATACGCACGGTGTCAAAATAGTTTGTCATATAGTATGCTCCGGGCACACGCATCAGCGAGAGTAATGGAAACAGCGTCTCCGCATGTGCAAAACGGAGATTAACGTTATACGCATTTTTACCGCTGATAAAATCCTCCGTATTACTGATAAGGTCCAGCAGCAAAGGCGATGCGATGTCTGCAGGAACAGTGGAGATAGTGCTGCCGGCACGTTGGAGATATTGGCGGAGATTGAAGGCAGCCCAGAGAGCATTTATCTCGGATTTTGTGAAAAAACCAGACAAATCGGCATCAAGCCCCATAGCATCAAGCCCTGCAAGAGCATAGTATTCCGCAAGTGCAAGTTCACGGGCTTCAGAGTCCTCAATATCAAACGTTTTCACGCATTTTTGCAGAGCCGTCAGAGGTAGAAAACGCTCCATAAAAGCATCGTATGGCTGTGACCAGCGACCGGATTTGCGGAAATCCGCATAGTCCTCATCAGTGTCAAAAGGGCGGAGCAAGGCAGAATTAGAGCGACCGGTAAAAGTAGCAATTTCCACCTTATTGTTGAGTCTGTCTATTTGGTGCACAAAACTCATCATGCTCATCAGGCATCGCGGAGAATA
>SAMEA3663271__coassemble_320_pt1 | contig 17434 bp, 12 predicted proteins | sample SAMEA3663271__metabat2_low_PE_018 | metagenome-assembled genome bin SAMEA3663271 (sample SAMEA3663271) | pig gut metagenome | biome: pig gut; feature: pig-associated habitat; material: faeces | place: China | collected 2013
ATGTATCAGATGATTTCCGATGATAACCCATACGAAACTCCGATGATGATATTCCCGGCAAGCCACTATACTATGGGTGGTATTTGGGTGGATTACGAACTCCAAACATCTATCAAAGGTCTTTTCGCTATCGGTGAATGTAACTTCTCAGACCATGGTGGTAACCGTCTTGGTGCTTCCGCACTTATGCAAGGTCTTGCAGACGGATACTTCGTACTTCCTTACACTATGCAAAATTACCTCAGCGACCAGATTAAAGTGCCTCACTTTACTACAGACGCTCCGGAATTTGACAAAGCGGAAAAAGAAGTACGTGCACGTATTGAACGCCTCATGAACATCAAGGGTACTAAATCTCCGGACCAACTCCACAAGAAACTCGGTCATATCATGTGGGAATACGTTGGTATGGGACGTACACTCCAGGGTCTTGTTCACGCACTTGGTGAAATTGAAAAACTCCGCAAAGAGTTCTATTCAGACCTTCGTGTTGTGGGACGTGCTGATGACCTCAACCTTGAACTTGAAAAAGCTCTCCGTCTTGAGGACTTCATCGTTATGGCTAAGATGATGGCTATTGACGCATTGCATCGTAATGAATCTTGTGGTGCTCACTTCCGTGAAGAATATCAAACTCCGGACGGCGAGGCTGCTCGTAACGATAAGGATTATATGTACGTAAGCTGCTGGAAATACACCGGCGAAGACAGCAAACCTATTCTCCTTAAAGAACCTCTCGAATACACCGCTATCAAGGTTCAAACACGTAACTACAAGTCTTAACCCTTAAACTGCAAGATTACAACAATGGAACATACAATAAATGTAAACTTAAAAATTTGGCGTCAACGCGGTCCTAAAGAAAAAGGTGCGTTTGCCAATTACCGCGTAGAAAATGTATCTACGGGAAGTTCTTTCCTTGAAATGCTTGATATGCTCAATCAGCAGCTTGTAGAAAAAGGTGAAGAACCGGTAGCTTTTGATAGCGATTGCCGTGAAGGTATTTGCGGTATGTGCTCACTTTACATCAATGGACACCCTCATGGTCCTGTGCAAGGTATCACTACTTGCCAGCTCCACATGCGTAAGTTCAAAAACGAAGACACTATCACTATTGAACCATGGCGTTCTGCTGCTTTCCCTGTAGTTCGCGACCTTATGGTGGACCGTAACGCTTTTGATAAAATTCAGCAGGCGGGAGGTTACGTTTCTTTCAACTGCGGTGGTGCTCCAGATGCAAATGCTACTCCTATTTCAAAAGAAGTGGCTGATACTGCTATGGACTCCGCTACATGTATCGGTTGCGGTGCATGTGTGGCAGCTTGCAAGAACGGCTCTGCAATGCTCTTTGTTTCAGCAAAGGTAAGTCAGTTTGCTCTCTTGCCGCAAGGTCAGGTGGAACGTGCTCGTCGTGCTCGTGCTATGGTGGCTAAAATGGACGAATTAGGCTTCGGTAACTGTACTAACACAGGTGCTTGTGCTGCTGAATGTCCTAAGAGTATCTCTTTGAGCAACATCGCACGCCTCAATCGTGAGTACCTTTGTGCTAAAATTAAAGAATAGTCATAAATAGAAATGTCAATGTGCTGACAGCCGCCGTGATGGCGGCTGTCGCTTTTTTATAGGTTTTAATAATTCAAATTGTGGTTTTATTCTTAACTTTGCAAAAAGCAATTTTTTGTAATGAAAGATATTTATAAAGCAATTCAAGAACGCCACAGCGTGCGTAAATACGTGGATAAGCCTATCCCGGAAGATATTGTTGCTCAGCTTCAGTCTCTTATTGACGAGTGTAACCGTGAGGCAGGGGTGAATATGCAGTTGGTGCTGAATGAGCCTAAGGCATTTGGCAGTTTCTTAACGCATTATGGTGCTTTTCGGGGTGTGAAAAACTATCTTGCCCTTGTGGCTCCAAAAGGAGAAAAACAGCATGAAATACTTGGCTATTATGGTGCTAAAGTGATGTTGCTCGCTCAGCAACTCGGACTTAATTCCTGCTGGGTGGCTCTTACGTATCGCACGGTGTCTGGAGCGGTTACAATCCGCAAAGGAGAATCCTTGGAATCCGTGATTGCACTTGGCTACGGCGAAACACAGGGTCATTCACACAAGATTAAAACCGTAGAAAAAGTGGCGGAAATTGTAGAACCCAAAGATAAATACGACTGGTATTACCGAGGAGTCGAAACAGCTCTGCTTGCTCCTACGGCTATCAATCAGCAAAAATTCAAGTTTGGCATCTCTCCGGGCGGCAAAGTGACGCTAAAAAAGTCCGGTATCGGCTTTTATGCCAAGATGGACCTTGGTATTGTACGCTATTTCTTTGAACTGGGTGCAGGCAAAGAAAATTTTGAGTGGAGTGAGGCTTTATAAAGAGCAGGATATATTTGGGCTGATAATATATAGATGCAAACTCTACAAAATTGCGTTAAATTTTGAAGTTGTGAGCCATTTCGTTTATTTGCTCAAATATTTGAATGTCTGCTTCCGTAAGCTCTCTGCCACGCCGAGCCATTACACGGCGAGCAATCTCAAAGAACTTTGTGAGAGGAACGTCTGTGAATCCGGCACGGGAACCCTCCGAGAATGAAGCAAGAAAATTCCGTTGAAAGCCCGAACCATAAACGTTTACACCAACACCAAGCACTGTGGCGGTATTAAACATAGTGTTTATTCCGGCTTTTGAGTGGTCGCCCATAATAAGTCCGCAGAATTGCAGACCGGTGCGAGTGAAACGGCGTGCAGTATAGTTCCAAAGTTTGATTTCCGTATAGTCGTTTTTTAAATTTGATGCCACGCAACCGGCACCTATATTGCACCATTCGCCAATCACGGCATTACCCAGAAATCCGTCGTGTGCCTTATTGCTGAAGCCTATCATTACAACATTATTTAGTTCTCCGCCCACTTTGCACCATGGACCTATGGTTGTAGATCCGTATATTTTGCTACCCATATTCACGTTTGAGTGTTCACATACGGCAATAGGTCCGCGAAGGCATGAACCTTCCATAACTTCCGTTTTTTTAGCCAGATATATTGGGCCGTTTTTGGTATTAAGGTATGTTCCTTCCACTTGTGCACCCTCTTCCAAGAATATAAGGTTCGGGTCGCCTATGATAGTGTTGCTTTCCGGGATAGGTTGTGAAGTTTTTCCGGCAGTGAAACGTTCAAAATCATTGCGTAGCACGGCGTCATTAAGCGTGAAAATATCATATAGGAAACGTATTGCATGAAATTCGCTCTCGTATTCCTTTTTTTTAAGTTCTGCAGTGTTGTAGTACTGTTCCTTAGTGCCGTGAACGGCAAGAATTTCCTCTCCCTTGCAGAGGTATTCGCCCGTATTCAGATTTTCAATGGCATAAATAATATCCGAGTCCGGGATAAGGTTTCCTCTAATAAAGATATTGTCATCGCAGATGTTTGCGGAGTATTTCACACTCAGATAGTCCTCCGTGAGAATGGAATAATTCCCCGGCAGGAGTGCCTCCCATTTTTCACGAAAGGTGTCAATGCCAACACGTAGGTCGCAAAGTGGACGAGTGTAACTGAGGGGGAGGAGATTTGTCTTGTCTATGGAATTGTCAAATAGAATGATATTTTTCATTAGAGTACTTGTTTTTAGAGCGTATTTTCTCAATGTTCTGCAAAATTATAAAGATTATTTTAAGCTACAAAGAGAAATAATGAGTAACTTTGCACAAAGAAAAATTCCGTCGGCCGAGAGAGGCATTGCGGACAAGGTTTTTTAGAAAATTCAGAACAGTATTATATATAACTTGAAAAAATTGCAATGAGCCAAAATTTTGAAATGGTGGCGAAGACTTTTCAGGGACTTGAAGAAGTGCTTGCAGATGAACTTCGCGGGCTTGGTGCCGACAATGTGACTGTTGGCAAACGTATGGTGTCCTTTGAGGGAAACCTGGAGATGATGTATAAGGCGAATATGTGCTGCCGCACTGCACTCCGAATATTAAAACCGATATATAAATTTATTGCTTCCGACACGGATAGTCTGTATGATATGGTGAAAGAGTACGACTGGGAACAGGTGCTCTCGCTTGACAAGACCTTTTCTATTGATTCCGTGGTTTATTCAGATGATTTTACACACTCCCGCTTTGTCACATACCGTGTGAAAGATGCCATTGTGGATTGGTTCAAAGATAAATATGGTGCAGATAAGCGTCCGGGAGTGCGTCTTAAAGATGCCGACGTGATGATAAACGTGCATATAGCAGGAAACAGGGTTACTCTTTCTCTGGATTCTTCCGGTGAATCGCTGCATAAACGAGGTTGGCGTGTGGCACAGACGGAAGCTCCTATAAATGAGGTGCTTGCCGCAGGTATTATACTCAAAAGCGGCTGGCGTGGTGAAACTCCTTTTGTGGACCCTATGTGTGGCAGTGGAACGTTTCTTGTTGAGGCGGCACTAATTGCAGCAAACATAAATCCCGGAGTTTATCGCCAAAACTATGCTTTTGAGCATTGGAATGATTTTGACCGGGAACTTTACGACAGACTTTACAACGATGATTCCGCAGAACGTACTCCGCAATGCATGATTTATGGTGCTGATATGTCTCCTGTGGCAGTGGAAATAGCTCGCAAAAATATAAAAAATGCAGGACTTGCAAAGTATATTGATTTGCAGGTTAAGCCGCTCTCTAAGTGGGAAGAAGTTCCGAAAGCAGGTGTGCTTATTACCAATCCTCCGTATGGTGAAAGAATCGGTTCTGAAGATATGGAGGGGCTTTACAACCTTATAGGCAATAAACTCAAATTTGTTTTCAAGGGCTATACTGCGTGGATTATCAGTTATAAGAAGGAATATTTTGATGCTATCGGGCTTGCATCTTCAAGCAAAACTCCGCTTCTGAATGGTGACCTTGAGTGCGAACTACGTGAATATGTGATTTTTGAGGGTGATATGAAGTCTTTCAAAACAGCCGGCGGTTCTCTCCGTGGCGATAAGAAAGATGATGACTCAAAGGATAAGCCGTCACGTCGCCTCACTGATGCCGAGTGGAAAATGAAAGCACGCAAAGGAGGTTTCGGTGGCAAGTCAGCCAAATCCAATAAAGAAGGAAAAGGAAGAAAATCAGACAAATCAGACAGGTCTCACAAGTCAGATGCATTTGGGAAAAAGGGCAAATTCAGCAAATCCGGAAAGCACGGCAATTTTGCTTCTGATGAAAGATTTGATGCTCCGAACCCGGAGAATCCGTTGGCATCACGCAGAAATGTTCATGCACTCAAGTCTATACAGGGCAAACGTCCTTCTCTGGCTTCAGGCGAAAAGGCTCTCCGCCATCGTCGCAAGAAAGATACCGAAGATTAACGAGCAAATACTTGTCGCATAAGAATTTGGAGAATATTTAAGCCTTTTTTTGAATATACAATAATACTTTTTGGCATTATGGAAAAGAAAAACGTCGTCTTACTCGGTTCCGGTGGTCGTGAATCGGCATTGGCTTGGAAACTATCGCAATCACCGCTTATGGGCAAATTTTTTATTGCTCCCGGCAATGGTGGAACGAATCTGTATGGCACAAACGTGAATATCTCGCCTCTTGATTTTGAAGCTATTGCTTCATTTGTGGCGAAGGAAGATATAGATATTATTGTTGTGGGAAATGAAGACCCCCTTGTAGCAGGTATTTACGACTATTTTGAGGATAAAGGCGTACTTGTTGTGGGTCCTTCAAAAGCCGGTGCGGCATTGGAGGGTAGCAAGGATTTTGCCAAAAGATTTATGATGAAATATTCTATCCCTACGGCTCGGTATCAAAGTTTTACGGCTCAAAACATTGAGGAAGGATATGCTTTTCTGGAAACCCTCAATCCACCATATGTGCTTAAGGCAGATGGACTGGCGGCAGGAAAGGGCGTGCTGATTATCGATAGCCTTGAGGAAGCACGCAAGTCGCTCTCAGAGATGCTTGGCGGCATGTTCGGCAGGTCTTCTGCAACTGTTGTTATAGAGGAGTTTCTCAAGGGTATAGAGTGCTCCGTTTTTGTGCTTACAGACGGTGTAGGCGGCTATCGTATTCTCCCTGTGGCTAAAGATTATAAGCGAATAGGGGAGGGTGATACGGGGCTGAATACCGGTGGCATGGGAGCAGTAAGTCCCGTGCCTTTTGCCGATGATGTCTTTATGTCAAAAGTTGAGGAGCGAATAGTGAAGCCAACTATTCAAGGACTTATAAGCGAAGGAATCACGTATCGAGGTTTTATATTCCTCGGACTTATCCGCGTGCAGGGCGAACCTATGGTGATAGAGTATAATGTCCGTATGGGAGACCCGGAAACGGAGGTTGTGATGCTGAGAATACAGTCTGATTTGCTTCCGTTGTTGGAGGCTGCTGCAAAGGGTAATCTTGGAGATATGGAACTCAAACAGAATCCGCAGACGGCTGTCACTGTAATGGCTGTTTCAGATGGTTACCCAGGCAGTTATGAAAAAGGCAAAGTTATCAGTGGCTGCGAAAAAGTCAAGGAAAGTATTCTTTTCCATGCAGGCACTAAGAAAGACGAAGAAGGGAATCTTGTCACTTCCGGCGGACGAGTGATTGCAGTAAGTTCACTCGGGAATGATATTCCGGACGCTTTAGCTCGAAGTTATCGCTCAATTTCGCTTTTTGACTTTGACGGAAAACGTTTCCGCAACGATATAGGCAAAGATTTGATGAATGGCAAATGGTGATTTTGCTGCAAATGAGCAATTGAGATGCTGAGAGCAAGAGATATAACACTATTTTTGCACAATCGCTACGGGGTGGCATTTTTTATGCTTTTTGCTGTGGCTGCGGTGATTTATGCGTTGACTGCCGGAATTGTAACTCCTCTGCAAGGAGATTATGGTCTTGTAGTGACTTCACCAAACAATTGGCTTCAGTCCGGGACGGCATCTACGGCTTTGAGCATTGTGATGAATATAGCCGTAGCTCTCAGTGCCATATACCTGAACAAGCAGTACAACACTATGCGTTCGCTTTCCATGCTTGTGGCGAGCGTCTTTATGGTGATGCAGCTGGCTTCTCCGGCAGTGTTGGGTCTGTTTAACGGTAGCGGTGTGCTTGCAGTGGGTCTGTCTTTGATAACTATGTTGCTTTTCTCCGTGTTCAGCGACGTTTCAAGCACGCGCAGAATGTTTCTAATTTTCTTTTTGCTTGCATCATTCTCGCTTTTCGAGTATTCGTTTCTCTTTTACGTCCCCATTATTTTGTTTGGCTTCAGCCAAATGAGAATAATGAATTTTCGCTCTTTCTTGGCTGCAATAATCGGTTTTATAACACCATTGTGGATACTTCTCGGCTTTGGCATTATCACACTTGAGGATATTCGCTTTCCGCTTTTCAAGAGTTTCCTTGATGCAATAAACACTCCGGGAATGTGGTATCAACTTTTGATTATCGGAGTAACGATAATTTTGGGCATCACTTTCTTGACAATGAATGTTATAAAAATGATGAGTTATAATTCCAGAATCCGTGCTGCTAATGGTTTTCTTACCGTTTTGATGCTTTCCACAATAATTTTTATCTTTATTGATTACAATAACATATACGTTTATATTTCACTCCTGAATATCCTTGTAGCCTACCAGATTGGACACTATTTTGCTATTCATATTCAGTCAAACAGGAGCTATATCGGCATTTTGTCCGTACTTGTGATTTATTTGGGTCTGTTTATAGGAAGATTTTTATGAAAATTGTAATTGAAAGTCATATACCGTTCATAAAAGGCATCTTTGATGCTGTGGCAGAGGTTGTTTATCTTCCTGCCGAGGATATTACACCTGCAGTGATGAAAGATGCAGATGCACTGATAACTCGTACGCGTACTCGCTGCGATGCTGCACTTCTTGATGGGTCAATCTGTAGTTTTATAGCCACAGCAACTATCGGTACGGATCATATAGACCTTGATTATTGCCGTGAACGTGGTATTAAAGTGGTGAGTGCACCGGGTTGCAATGCTCCGGCTGTGGCACAGTATGTGCTATGCTCCGTGCTTAGTGTTTTGGGCGATGTTAGAGGCAAAACGTTAGGTGTGGTTGGTGTAGGACACGTTGGCTCTATAGTATGCCGTTGGGCTGAGTGTTTGGGTATGAATGTGCTTCGCAACGACCCTCCTCGTGCAGAGGCTGAAGGTTCTGCAGGCTTTGTTTCGCTTGCTGAAATTGCACAAAAAGCAGACGTAATCACATTCCATACTCCTCACATAAGGATAGGAAAATTTGCAACTCATCATATTGCTGATAAGGATTTTTTTGGTATTCTTGAACGTAAGCCGCTTGTGATAAACAGTGCTCGCGGTCCTATTGTGGATACTCAGTCATTGCTGAATGCTCTGGATTCAGGTGCGGTAACTAAGGCTGTAATAGACTGCTGGGAGGGAGAACCAGCCATTTCCGAGGCTCTTTTGGAAAAGGCTGTGATTGCTACTCCGCACATAGCAGGTTATTCCATAGAGGGCAAAGTGCGTGCCACTATAGCCGTTGTAGAAGCATTGTCACAGCATTTCTCATTAGGTGTTGATTATCCCGGTGAAAAGCCTACCGTGCCGCCTCTTTCAGTCACTCCGCAATCACTTATGTGTTCGTATAATCCAATGGTAGATACGGCTATGCTGAAAGCAAACCCGTGTGCTTTTGAATCCCTGCGTAATAATTACAATTTCCGCAACGAGCCGCAACCATAATATTGCAGTCGGCTGAAAAATCAGCAGATTGAAATATTGGAAAAATGATGTGAAATTTCGGGAATCAGTCTAAAACTATTTTTGCAAAACATTCCGGACGGTGAAAATCCGGTTTTTCAGTAACTATAGGATTCCAGGAAAGGAAATGAGGCTGTGATGTGCCGGAAGCACATTTATTAAAGTTTGCTGTCATTTCTATAGGTTTGCCGCTATATTCTACACCAATCAAACTTAAAGGAACGGCAATCAGCACGTTCCATGCGAAAAGTCCTTCCACCTCGTTGAATGGACGAGTGCCGCATGAGCAGTAGCGAAGCACTTGTGCCAATTCCTCATGAGTGAGGCGAGTAGGGTTGTTTCTCACAGAGCGGTGGGAAGCATTTATGGCACCTATACAGTTAAATTCAAAATTCCAATAGTGATTGTCGCAAGTAGGAGAAACAAAAAATTCCACGCAAGAATCTTGGCTGACGGGGGAATTGTCCTCACTGTTTACGGCACGGAGATAGTTGCAGCGTACAAAGAAATCAATGTAGATGTATTTGCCGTCGTGAGCCGCATTAAACACGGCGAGGGGCTTGTATTGATATTCGCTCCAGTTTGCGTGCTCGATAGAGCCTGTAACGCCTTTATCTTGAAGTGTTGAAATGATAGTTTCCGGGTCAAAAGAGTCAAACGCCTCTATATGCGGAATGTGAAGCGGCAGACGTGTGCTATTCGTGTCAAGCATATTGTGCAATAAATCCTTTAATACCCATATAGCATCCTACAACCGCCATAATAAACAGTACCGTTGCGATAAAGCGGTTCAGAATCCATATAGAGTGAGAGTTAAACCTTGCTCTTACTTTGTTTACGGAATACGTGATAAAGTACCACCACACGAGTGCTCCCACTACTATTGAAGCGTAGCCGATGATGTAGTGATAATCTTGGTATTCCGGCTGGATAAAGTTAAATCTGGCGAAGAGAGTGATGCTGAAGAAGAGAATCAGCGGATTTGCAAATGTGAAGAGGAACCCGGTGCAGAGGTCCGCAAAAAAATTGTTTTTCTTGTCGGTACTTGTTTTTATCTGGTGTGTAGGTTTCTTCTTGAAGAGGAAAGCTGCATATCCGGCAATAGCGATGCTGCCGAGAACTTGCAGAATATCTTGATTTGCTTCTATAAAGTCTGTTACGAAAGATAGACCCAAGCCTGTGAGCAGACAGTAAATAAGGTCTGATAAAGCAGCTCCGACACCGGTTACGAAAGCAGGCCAACGACCTTTGCTGAGTGTTCGCTGGATGCAGAGTATGCCGGTTGGTCCCATTGGTGCCGATATAAGTACACCGATAAGGAAGCCGCTGAATGCTATTTCATAAAATTGGTCCATCAAGTTGCAAAGTTACTATTTTTATTGCGAATACCGAAATGAATAGAGCTTTTTTTGATATGCAAAGATGCGTTATAACTATAAAAAAGCGGCTCACACCGGAGTGCGAGCCGCTGAAATCATATTTTTGTGTCTTAGTGATTACTTAACAACTTCAACATCTACATAGTAAGGATGCTGTGCAAGATGGAGGGTAATTGTGAAGTTACCGTCACTACCTGTAGTAAGGTTGTTACCACCCGGAACGAGGTTGTCAAATGTACCACCAAGGTTGATATCCCAACCATTGTTAGCACGAATCTTGAATTCCTCATTTTCCCCTGCACTGAATGAACCTTTCCAAGTAAGGAAGTCTTCAGATGGAGTCATAGCAACGCTTTCACCCCAGGCGTTAAATCCACCGATAAGACCGAGAGTCTTAATCTGAGTGAGTTTGAGTTCCTTAGTACCATAGTTGAGTTCTACGTAGTAGAGACCCGGTTCAGGAATGTTGATGTTTGCAGAACCTGTAGCAATACCTGTACCAACTAATACACCGTTTTCTTCTACAAATGTAACGCCACCGTCAGAACCGAAGTCACCGCTCCAAGCAGGATTAGGACTGAGTTTGAACATTGAGTCAAGGTTTACATATCCGTAGTAGTGAGTGTAGTCTTCAGTTACAAGAGTCTGGCAATTTTCGCCGAATCCCCAGCCGTTTGATTGACCCGGAGTCCAGAATTGTTCAATAGCCTGGATGTAATTGAATGTGAGATCCCACATGTTGATGCTGAAGAGAACAGGACCTGCGAGGAATGAGATGGCAGCTTGTCCGCCTTCAACGAGTGAACCGTTGTCGTTGTAAACTTCTTCTTCTGATACACCGAATACTTTGCCTTTGCCTGATTTAACCTGCCAGTACATAACTTCATCACCGAACATATCGTCTGTGAAGTTTACAGCGAGGCTGAATGCAGGGTCATCATACGGGCTTGCAGATGAGTGGTTGAAAGTAGCAACGTCTTTCCAAGTAGCACCGTCTTTAGATGACTGGAGAACGTATGTAGTTTCAATTTCTTTTTCTGCAGCGAAAGGAACGATAGAGAGGTCGTAAGCACCGTAGAAAGTATCTGCGTCGCCGATACGAACTCTGTTCTTTTCGTTTACTACATAACCTGCGTAACGTACTTTTGCAACACCTGCAGCAGGGTCTTTAGTGATAACTTCTTTGTATGCATCGTTGACAGCTTTAGCACTTGCGTAGATAACACCGTCAACGTTTGTAGTGGCAACAACAACAGCGTTTGCGAAAGAATCGTCTTTGCTGATTTCCATTACCATTTCAATAGAGTATCCGTTAGGAACATTAGCAGCCTCAACTGTGAGCACAGGTACATCTGCACTTGCAGCAGCGATTTCAATGAGGTTCTGCTGTGCAGACTGTGGAGTTACTGTGACACCGCCTGCTTCGAAGATAGCTTCTTGTTCGTTTTTTTGTGCTGCCGGATTGGGTTCCTCATAGTCGTCACAAGCAGTGAAGCCTAAGCAAAGACCCATCACGGTCAATAGAGCAAATTTCTTCATATTATTGTTATAAAACATTTTAAGAATTAGTACTTAGAACGTTTTGGCGGCGGATTTATTCACCGCCAAAGCGTCTTATTGATAATTGCTTATTCTGCGGCTGTAACTGTTACAGTTTTAGCGTTAGTGTCAAGAGTAACTGTGTATTTGCCCGGAGCACAAGGATTTACACAGAAGCAACCTTCGCCTGCTACACATGGAACTGCCTGTCCAAGTACAGCGTCAACATTGCTGCCGTCTGCAGAAGAAGACCATGGTGTGCTTCCCCAACCTGCAAGCTGTTCGTAGATACGGAAGTACCAACCATCGGTTGTAGGTGCAGTGCCATCAGCAATTTCAAATGTACCGGTATAAACACCGCTTTCATTTTTGTCTGCGATTTTCCATGCTTCATAAACGCTTGCACTTGATTCGTCAGGAGCAGCCCAGTTTGCGTTGTTACCTACGACGTACATGTATTTAGATATTGTAGGAGCAGCAGCACCTGCTACAACGTTGATTGTCGGGCTTGAAGATGAGAAGTCTGCTGTGATTGTCATTTCACCACCTGGCCAGCCTGCGAATTTAAATGAACCCTTACCGTTTACGATTGGTGAAGAGTATGCTCCATCTACTAATTCCACAGTTGTTTCTTCGTCTTCAACTTTGTAACCCCAAGAGTCACCACCGTCCCAGCCTGTGAGAGCTACATAAAGACGGAAAGAAACGTCACCGGCAGGAATGTTGAATGTCTTAGAGTAAACTTTGCTGCCGATTGCGTTTGCAGGTTCAAAGAGGCGTGCACCTGTAAGAGATGCTGCATTTTCTTCAGATGGTGCAGTCCAACCTCCGAATGCACTTGCACTACCGATAACCCAGATGTAACCAGGTGTTGGAACTGCGAAGTAAAGTTTAACTTTGTTCAAAGAAACAACGTTTGAACGAATTTCAGAGCTTTCTACACCTGCGAGGCGTGCAACAGCACGAAGATAAATTTTTTCAGCAGGTATATCTTGATATGTTGCTTCATTTACGAATCCGTGAAGGTCGCAAAGAGCAAGAGCGAGGTCTGCACAACCGAGAGTCATGCGAGCTAATGTGCCTGAACCTTTAGAAGTGATTTCTCTGCAATCAGCGAAATCTTCTGTGAGAGAAACTTCTGCAGAGTAGTTCACAATAGCAGAGTAACCGTAGTCCGGCTGGCTGCAAGAGAGTTCGAACGTACCTTCTTCAGAAAGTTCCAAGTATTGGTCTTGAAGTGCAGGCTGGTTGAGCACGAACTTTGTAGGCTGCTGATAGATAGGGTCTTTATCATCTTCACAACCTGTGAAGCCAACTAATGCAGCCGCACATGCGAAAAATAATGCTAATTTTTTCATGTTTTAACTCGTAATTTAGAATTAATAACCTTTGTTCTGCTCATAGTGAGCGAGCTCAACTGTACTGCTTGGTAATGGATAGAGAGTAAAGTTGCTGTTGAAATCAGCACCGCCTTTAACTTTGTTTTTCCAGTTCCAAGTATAGCCTGAAATCCATTTTCCGTAGCGGATAAGGTCTGTACGGCGTACATTTTCCGTGTAAAGTTCGCGGCAACGTTCGTCTTGGAGAGAAACTGCAGTGAGGTCACCTGCGTTCCAAGCGTTAAGGCCTGCACGTTCACGGATATAGTTTACGTATTCAAGAGCTTTTGCTTTGTCACCGCCACCGTTGAGGATAGCCTCAGCAGCAGAGAGGTAAATTTCAGCAAGACGGATAACAGCATAGTCACTACCAACCTGAGTTGTAGCGGCAGGAGAACCGGCTTCATCAATGTTGCCTTCTTCGTCAAATGCCCAGTTTGAATATTTAACAGCGAGGAATCCGTTGCTACCGAAGTGGTCTTGGTCAAGAATATCGTTGTTGATGTCAAAGCCTTGAGCAGCTGTACACCAGAAACGAGTACGCAAGTCTGCACTTTCTGTGTAATCTTCGTTCCAATCGAATTTTTCTACGAATTGACGGCGAGCTGTCATACATTTCCACGCGTCACCTGCATTGTACCATGCTTTGCGGCAGTCCCATGCAGCACCATCTTTAGGTTCACCAATCCATGCGTCAATCATAAATGTTGAGTTAGCCCAAGAAGTAGCATAAGTAGCGTCTTGCGGAATGCACCAGATGATTTCGTTAACATTGCTTGAGCCGCCGGCACAGTATTTGTCGTTGTTTGCACCGAAGAGAGCACTGTAAGAGAGTGCAAGACCTGAATTTTTGAAACCTGTGCCTTTGTGGCGAGCAATGATTTCTTCAGCTTTTGCTGCACACTTAGCCCATTCTGCTTTGCCTGTATATACTTCTGCGTTGAGGTAGAATTTCACGAGAATAGCATCTGCAACGTCTTTACCGACTTGTCCGTAAACAACGTCTGTGTTGCTGCCGTATTCTTTAGAAACAGCTTCAAGGTCTTCAACCACTTTTGCATATACTTCAGCACGTGGAAGCTGAGGAGCGATTGAACCCATGAGGACGTTTTCGTCTGCAAATGGAACGTTACCGAAGCAGTCGATAAGATAGAAGTAAGCACCTGCACGGAGTACACGGCACTGACGCATATATTCTTCCGCTTTTGCTTTCTGTGAATCAGTCTTAAGGTTGAAATAACCACCTTTTACAGTCTGAATGAATGAGTTACACATAGAAATGCAGACTGTGAAACGAGAGTATGTACCGAGGATTACGCGGTTGTTTGCAGGAATGATACCGTATTGGAATGTACCATAATCTGCGTCGTTCGGAAGCCATGTAGCTTCGTCTGAGTTGAGTTCTTCAAGGATGAAGGCAGAACGCTGGAATGTGGACATACCACCATCGAAACCGCTTACAGCGGAGTTGTTGTTAGCACCATGTACGGTGTATTGCTGATAAACACCTGCCATGGTTTCATCCATATATTTATCCGGATCTGAAGCGAAATCTGCGTTTGTCATAGAATTCGGGTCAGTTGGGAGTTGGTCAAGGTCACCTGTGCAAGAGCTGAAAGTGAAAGTTGCAGCCACTACACCAAGTGAAAGAAATATTTTATTTAATGTTTTCATTTACTTTAACTTTTATAGGTTAGAAAGTAGCTACTACACCAAGTGTGCAAGTGATTGGACGCGGGTACATGTTGTTGTCGATACCTGAGAATACTTCAGGGTCAAGACCTTTGTACTTGGTGATTACGAATGGGTTCTGAACAGCACCGAACAAACGGAGTTTGAGAGCGTTGTTGAGGAGTTCAGGGAATGTGTAACCGAGAGTGATGTTGTCGCAACGGATGAAGCTTGCGTTTTCTACGAAGTAGTCGCTAAGACTTAAGTTGCCGTCTGTTGTATTAAAGAGGTATTCATCACGCATGAGGTTTGTGAGCATGTAGCCTGAAACACCATCAAGACGGGTACGGTCGTAACGCGGAGCATTGTAAACGTAGTTGCCAAGGTTTGCACGGAGTGAAATACCGAGGTCCCAGTTCTTATAGTTGAATGAGTTGTTCCAAGTGAATGTCATCTTTGGATCCGGTGAGTGATAGATAATCTTATCATCGTCGTTGATGATACCGTCTGCGTTTTGGTCAACATACTGTCCTTCTACAGGGTTGCCTGCTGCGTCATAAACCTGCTGATAAACGAGGTATGAGAATGCAGGTTCGCCTACGAGGTGATATTGGAGACCACCGCCTGTACCTGTAGGTACGTCACGAGCAGGGATTTTTGAAGTTTCAGCATCACCTGTGAGGGCTGTAATTTTGTTGCGGTTCCAAGCAACGTTTACGGAAGTATTCCAAGTGAAGTCCTTGGTAACAACCGGTTTTGCACCTAATGTTGCTTCAATACCCACGTTGCGGAGAGAACCGATGTTACGTGTCATATAGTTTGCAGTGTTCATACCGGCAACCGGAGTGTAAGCGAGGAGGTCTTCTGTTTCACGGAGATACCAGTCAACGCTTGCAGTGATACGGTTGTTAAGGAATGCGAGGTCAAGTCCGGCGTTCCATGTAGTGGTTTCTTCCCATTTGAGGTTTTCGTCATAAGCATTTGGATAGAGAGGAGCAATCCACTGTCCGTTCCAAATGTATTGGAAACCTTGATTTGTAGAAGATGTGTAAACAGGGAGATATCCGAAGTATTGACCGATATCTTGCTGACCTGTAACACCCCAGCCGAGACGAAGTTTAGCTTCGTTGATAATGTCAAGAGTGCTTTCCATGAAGTCCATGTTAGTGATTTTCCAGCCGAGAGCTACTGCAGGGAAGAGACCCCAACGAGTGTCTTTGTGGAAACGTGAAGTGGCATCGTCACGGAGAGTAACTGTGAGGAGGTAAGTGTTATCGAATGTGTAGTTTACACGACCGAAGAAAGAGAGGAGTTGGAGTGGGTTACCCCAGCGGCTGTCCGGTGAACCGTTCAGTGCATCGTGAACGTACCATTCTTTTCCGTCTGCACCTACTGCACGGTTGTTACGATTGAGAGTGTAAGCACCGTCTGCATAGTTGATGTTGTTAAAACCAAGTGATGCAAGGTATGTGTTGCTGTGACCGAAGTAATCCATGTGCTGCCAAGTGTAACCTGCAGTGGCATCTAAGTTAGACTTGATAGCTTCAAATTCTTTGCGGTAGTTGAGGTAGAATTCAAGTGAAGTGTTACGTTGGAGTTCCCACCATTTGTTGTAAGTACCTGCACCATAAGCACCCATATTGATGAGGCTCTGGCTTCTCCACGCTTGAACAGAGTTTTCAGCAGTTTGGTTGAAAGCAGTGTTCTTAGAAACCTGATAACCTGCGTTGAGGTTAAGGTGAAGTTCCGGGAGGAAGTGGAGAGCGTAGTCAACTTGGAGGTTACCTGTAGAAGACCATACTTCACCGCTGTTGCTTTGGTCTTCAAGCATTTGGAGTGGGTTTTGACCTGCTTGGAGTTCAAGGTTACCTGAAGCAAGAGTGATGTTTGTGTAGCCGTTGAACATTGTAAGTCCTGTGTTACCGTTAGTAGCGTATGCTGTGCGAACAGGGAGAGTTGGGTTGAATGCAACAGCAGCACCAACAGCACCTGTATCGGCAGTTGTGCTCTTAATGTAAGTACCGTTTACGTTTGCTGTGATTTGGAGAAGGTTGTCAAAGAACTTCGGAGTGAGGCTGAAACCTACAGTGGTACGTTTCATACCGGAAGTTTTGAGGATACCTTGATTTTCAGTGAAAGAAGCGTTAACGCGGTAAGGTACGTTACCTACTGCACCACCGATGCTCAAGCTGTAGTCGTGAGAGAAAGATGTGCGGAGCACTTCTTTTTGCCAGTCAGTGTCAGCAGTACCGAGCTGTGAAATAGCGGCTTCTGTACCAACTTTTGTTTTAACTGCATTTGCAAATTCAGCACCGCTCATCATGTCGAGAGTGTTGCGTGCTGTGTTTACGTGGAAGTTAGCGGCAAAGTTAACTTGTGGTTTGCCTTTAGCACCTTTCTTAGTAGTGATGATGATGACACCGTTTGATGCACGAGAACCGTAGATAGCAGTTGCAGATGCGTCTTTAAGGATTGTCATTGATTCGATGTTCTGCGGGTTAATCATAGTGAGGGCGTTTGTGCCGCCTGCACCAGCTTGACCAGTCAAAGCAACACCGTCAATCACGATAAGAGGGTCGTTGGAAGCCGACAGAGAAGAACCACCACGGATTCGGATCTGTACGCCTGAACCAGGCTCACCACTGTCACTGTTTACGTTCACACCGGCAATCTTGCCTTGCATCATGTCTTGTGCATTGACCACCATACCGTGGTTCTTCTCGTCGGGCTTGATGGCAG
>SAMEA3663271__coassemble_322_pt1 | contig 17378 bp, 8 predicted proteins | sample SAMEA3663271__metabat2_low_PE_018 | metagenome-assembled genome bin SAMEA3663271 (sample SAMEA3663271) | pig gut metagenome | biome: pig gut; feature: pig-associated habitat; material: faeces | place: China | collected 2013
GAATAGTCGCCGCGGCAGAGGCCTCGTTTTGTCACAAAGTTATAAACACCACCTTTACCATCTTTATCTCCTGCATACCAATTCTGCACGGTAGAATATTTCACTTCCGCTCGGTCTTCCACGATAATTTCCACAATTGCGGCATGAAGTTGATTTTCATCACGCATTGGTGCGGTGCAGCCTTCAAGGTAACTTACGTATGCTTCATCGTCCGCCACTATAAGTGTACGTTCAAACTGACCTGTACCGGAAGCATTTATGCGGAAATACGTTGAAAGTTCCATCGGACAACGAACGCCCTTGGGAATATACACAAAACTTCCGTCACTGAATACAGCGGAATTAAGTGCTGCATAAAAATTGTCACGGTAAGACACCACCTTGCCAAGATATTTTTTTACCAAATCCGGATAGTCTTTTACGGCTTCGGAAATTGAGCAGAATATAATCCCAAGTTCTGCAAGTTTCTCCTTGTGTGTGGTTTTAACAGAAACAGAGTCCATAACAGCATCTACAGCCATACCTGAAAGTACTTTCTGTTCTTCTAGGGGAATACCAAGTTTATCAAAAGTCTTCAGCAATTCCGGATCCACCTCTTCCAGAGAGTTTGGAGCATTTTTTTTCGGAGCTGCATAGTAGCTGATAGCATTAAAATCTATTTTCGGAATTTTGAGATGTGCCCAATTTGGCACTGTCATAGTCTGCCAATGGCGAAAAGCCTTAAGTCTGAACTCAAGCAACCACTCCGGCTCATTTTTTTTCTGCGAGATAAGTCGCACAACGTCTTCGCTCAAACCTTTGGGAATAATATCCGTATCTATATCCGTAACGAAGCCGTACTTATATTCATCGCCCGTAGCCTGACGAAGTACGTCTTCGTCATTATCAAACGATTTATTGTTTTTATCTTCAGACATACACCTATCTTCTTTTTATATGTTACAACACCAATCCCAACACTGCCGGTCCGAGGTCCAAAATGGCATTTATCGCATGCCCGTTTGCAAGCGTTGATGCCGTGATAAGACTGCTTTCCGGAGATATAAGTTTCACCAAGTTCAAGAAAAGACTCAAAGCTATCATCCACTGGAACATAGAAAATAACGCTCCGAGGATACGGTCAAAAATGCCTGCAAGAATAATCTTTGAAATGCTTTTCACGAAAGATGCCAGAATCCGGACAGTGCAATAACACAGTATAAACAATATTATGTACGCTATAGTTTTATTGATGAATGCAGCCGTCACTCCATCGTCGCTGAAAGAAGGCAAAATACTGCCCACCCACAGAGCCACATCATCGCCAAAAAACTGACACGCAAGAATACCTACAATCACACCTGCTATTGCACCCATCTGCACTGCAAAACCTTTCCAAAAACCGTAAATGAGTGATGCTGCCGCAATTATAATAATTATTATATCTATCGTTGACATTTTCTTGTTGTCTTATTTGAATTATTAGTCCAATCGGTCTAATTGAGTTTCTAATACTTTAAGCTTGCAAAATTACTCATTTTTTTTCGTTTTTGCAATATGAATTTTATCCTGAGAAGAATTCAAGTAGCAAGTGCAAAATCACCAAATTCTTCGGAAGAACTAATTTTTTGGTGACGAGAAACCTGATTTATTTCTTGTAAAGTGCTGAAGAAGGGTCTAAGAAGTTTTCAATGTTAAAGGCATAAAAAAATCGGCTAAATCCATAAAATTTAGCCGATTATCTCTTATTGTTTATTGTTTGCTTCTCAAATATTCTTTGTATTTCTGCAAAATGTTTTGCTTGTAATACAAATAGCCTACTTTGGTGTCCACTACTCTTATGCCTAATTTGTCTTTCGGGCAATTTATTTCTATTACGTCCATGAAAACTGCTTTGTCGTTTACAAATTCTACTGGAAGCAATACCAGATGCTTATCGTTTTCTTTTTGCTTAACAAATTCTGCGGAGAAATCATCTATTGTTTGCCGGCAATTCCAGTCACACCACTCAAGGACTACGATATGGCCTCGGATACCTTGCTCTACGAGATAACCAGTAGCACCTTCAATTGTGCCATAGACAAGTTCATAGTTATTCGGAATTCTTGTGAAGACATTGTCGTTCATCACCATTCTTGCGGAATCTATTTCCGTCACTGTCATTTCACTGCCGAAACTTTCAAGGAAAGACATGGCAAACTGCTGCTTTTGTCCATCTAATTCTTGCTTTAGTGCAGGGAGCGTCAACGCCTTTGTTTCTTCATCTACGCCATACATGTCAAAGTCCAAAACAAAATCAAGTTTAGACGCATCAATGCTTATATTAAATCCGTTCTCACTTGGTTGCCACGTTCCGAGAACGTTAATATCCATGTGCAATTCAAGTCCCGTTTTGTCGTCAATAGGCTGAGACACAACCGCTGTAACGTCTAAGAGCAACTGTCCGTCTGCACACAGGTCAAATTCCGCACGCGAATCTTGAAATTCCGGCATAGTGCAACTCCAAAAGCCTATGTAGGGGCAATTTTCGTCTATGGCTTGAGTTGCCTCCGCCACTTCGGCTGTATTTTCCTGCATAGCGCCCGTTATATCAAGCGATTTTGTCTTAACGAAAGTGATTCTTCTCCATGATGAAAGTTCCGCATCAAAACTGTCTTTGCCAAAAGAACTGATTGTGAAATCATTTTCAATTTTGTTTTCATCATAGGTCATCTCTTTCAATAGCACGTCTTTTGATGATTCGCAAATGCTATTCAAATACGAAACTGCATACTGCCTGAAGTTTTCATCTTCCGGTCCTATCAAATCAACGCAAGAAATAGTAATATTCTCCGTGCCGGGCGTAATAAAGAGCCATTCGCCGCCGTAAGTCCAACTACCTGTATAGTGATTTTCTATCTTATAGACGGCACGACCTTCCGTATAACTAATAGAGCCATAGTTAACAACCTTGCACTCACACGTTCCGTCTTTTGCAAAATTCACCGCCATTTCTGCCGGATAATCCACGCTACTGTTTTTCAGCGACTTCCAGGTGCCAAAGAATTTCTTTGTTTCCTCCGGTGTATTCTTGCTCATCACTGCATTTACACTGTCGCAAGCGGCAGCATAGAGGTTCGAAAGTTTTTTGTAATCTTCATCAGAAATATACACGCCAACCCAATTTGTAGCAACGGACCGCCCATAAAGCGGGAAATGAATAATATTTTTTCCGTCTTTTGTGAAATAGAAATCCTGACGGGGATACTTCATTGCATCCGCCGTTCTTGTGCTCAGCATCTCGTCGAAAGTATAATCATCATAGTTATCTTTTGTCCATTTCATATTTTTTGCCTGAATGCAAGAAGCAAGCAAAACAGACGGGTCAACGACCTCACGAGGATAATTATAGTTTCTATTGCTTCTGAACATTTCCGGATAAGAAAGCACAACAAAGTTTCCGCCCTTAGAATCAAGTACTTTGTCATAATCGCTTTGAGTAACAAGCGGTTCAGGCTTATGAGTTTCATTCAAAACTGCCGATTGCACCCTAAGCATTTGTTTTTCAGTCAAGCAACGGATATGTGCAAGGAAACCGAGTTCCGAGCATGTGCCTTTCAGTCCTCTGATTTCATATAGTCCGTATTCATTTTTTGAAGCGTCTGTTATACGGAAAACCACCATACGTTTCTCCTGACTTGCCCCCAAAACAGTACGCAGAGTCCAGTTTTTTCTAAAATCAAGGTAAGACTGAATGTCGAAAATGTCTGCCACATAGTCGCCATATACCAAAATTAAGTCATTATCCTTTAGTCCAAGCTTGTATGCGGCACTATCGGTAACCTCAATAGTCATCAACTTTGGCAAACGATTTTTAATTCCATTACCATCCTCTATTTCACGGTTATTGACGTCGTAATATTTTGTAGCGGAATGAGGAAATTGTTTTTGGTAATAATACGTCAAATCAGTTGACGTAATGTAGTCCGGCTCTCCAAACTCATCTTTGCCATATATAGAAACGATTTTCCCCTGCTGGCTGTACATAACATTACCCTTATAGTACATCACGGAGGAACTACCTCCGGCACGCGATGTCACACCAAAAGCATTAAGGTCTTCTTGATACAGCATATTTTCAAAATTCGGTGAGCAACTATGAGTATAAACATCTGCAAGCACGTCATTTTTATCGTATCTCCAAAAAGTATTGCTCCAATTCAAAGAATCCACCAGTGTCACGACCTTGTAAATACCCACTTGCTCGGGGATATCACCTTTTTCACCATTTTCATCATAAACGATTCTTGTTTCAAGCGTTTGTTTGCTACGGTCTTCGTAGGTATATACTTCGGTTGCCCTACCTTCATAATTCATCAGTTTTCCATCTGCACCATAGAAGCCAATAAACGTCTTTCTACCTTTGGCGTCAAGAGAATCCACACGATAAGTGCCGTCATTCCACAAAGTGTAGTTATACTCCGGGGTCTTTTCAAACTTATAACACACAACTTCTTGACCTGTCTCCGCCGAGTATTTTTCTTCCCTTATTAAATCACCATTCTCGTTGTATTCGGATTTAACACCGGACAAATAGCCTGTTTTTGTATTCGGCATTCCATTTTTGTCAAGAAAAAGAATGGAGGTTTGACGACCTTTTTCATCGTAAGTCACCTCATATATTGCAGTTCCGGAAGCATCAGTGGGAGCATATTCTCCATTCAGTCCGTAGCCAACTCTCTTTATGGTGTTGCCTTTATCGTCATATTCATACTTTACTCTATGTGCACCATAAATATTAGTCATCGGTTTATCATCGGCATCAACAAAAATTTCCTCTGAGGTTCTTTTATACTTATCGTATTTCCACTTAAATCTTATTACTCCACAGTGCTCATTTGCTTTTTCAGAAGGCATTGCGATAGGGTTCCAATTATTGTCCGTATAAGTTGCAGTAGCGGGAGTATGATCCTCATTCCAAGTGTAAGTACTACCGCAGTTTCCCCAATTATCTATCACATATTCGCCTTTTGCGTTTTGTGAGCCTACTGAAAGTTCATCGCCAAATTCATTATAATTATGAACAGAACGATAAACGCTGTCTGCATTGAGTTTATAGACTCCTCTTGCGTCCATATACTCAATAATATGGTCATGTCCCCACTCGTCTTCCGTGATTTTCACCAGAGTGCCGTAAGTATATCCCGGAGTTTCCCTCATTTCCGCCGGAAGTCCGTAGAAATCCTTATATGTACCCACAAACTGGCGGAGTCCGTTCACTTCGCCTATCGGAGTGCGAGAAAAAGCATACAGCAACTTGTGATTTTTGTTATACACACGCTCTTGCACAACCTCTTTTCCCATTGGGTCCGAGATAAATTCAACAATACAAGATTCCTTAATTTTGTTTTTCCAATCTTCATTTGCACCGTCATCGTCTCCGTTCGGCAAAATATAAGGAGTGGCAAATCCGGACACATAATTACCATATGAATCTATCATTTCCACCTTTGTCCAGTTCCCTTCCTTGTTTTTTCTCGTGAAAACACAAGTGGCATAGTTATGCGAAGCCTGTTCCTTTGTAAGCGCACCAAGTGGAATGTACCACCCGTATTTTTTAATTGCACGGAGAGCATAAACGGTGTCCGGCTCGGATTGTTTACTTGCAGACGTTTCGGGCACTTTTTTAGGTTTTGGAGAAGACAAATCTTTCCTTATATTTGCCGAATTTTGAGAATTATTACGGATATTCTGCCTGTTTCTGATATTTTGTGCAAAGCCTGCTATTGAAAACAGGGCAATAAATATGATGATGCAAAACTTTTTCATAACTTATTCTGTTTTCATGAGGTTACCGGTAATATCAAAATAAGATTTAGACTTTATTTTTCCGTCTGCAGTGTATTCCGTTACGATTTTGTGTATGCCGGACAGAGTGGCATCATTTTCGCCATAGGCATTAAGAAATATTGCTTCTTTTTCTCTACCCCACTCGTCAAACACGTATTTGCAACTTATGAAAGTTTCATCAACGGAAGCCCTCTCCAGTGGCATACGCATAGGGTTCATGTTTTCATCAACAAACGTGATTGTATATGATTTTCCGTCCGGTGCATATTCGTATTTCACACCGCAATTACCCCAGTTGTCTATGCAGTAATCACCCACACAGTTGTGCGAAGTGCTGAGGACAGGTCTTAATTTTTCATCATACACCGTGCGAGATTGGTCAACACCGTTTGTATTCGGTTTTCTATAACCTGCACCGTCAAGAAAATCAAGAATATAGTCGCAGCCGTATTTGTCGTAAGTGATATAAACCACACTACCGTAAGTATATATGGAATTTTGCATCATATCCACGGGAAAGCCCCACGCATCAATATAGCTGCCTGTGACGTGTAGGCTGTCGTTTTGGATAGGAATAAAGCCATAAATCATATCACCCTCCGCCGTGTAACCACGTTCTTCCGCAACGCAATCACCGGAAAGGTCACTTGTGATAAACCACTGTGCCACGGTTTTCAGTTTGGTAATCCACTCCGCACTTGCAGTCGTACTATCATTCTGAACATCAATAAAATACGTATTTTGATTATGGTCTGTAGTAAGTGCATTTCCGTGCATAGCCTCAATGTGCTGCCAGTGACCTTTTTCATTTTTCATGGACAGTTTGAAATAGTATAGCAAATGATTCGCCACCTCCTGCGTGATAGGCTCGCCTTGCCCCACAAGCCAGGTGTATTGTCTCACAAGGTTTCTGTAAAGCACAAACTCTTCAACTTCTTTTTGCTTGCCGTCCGTGGCAGAGGATTGCGTAGTGGGAGTACCAAGATTTAGTTTCGTACTCTTGTTTGTACTAAGCGACTGGCGAATCTGTGCATTGCCTGCAAGTGACACACAGAGTGCTATAAAAATCAAAATACGTTTCATTATCTAAATATTACTTCAAAATAGAACGTTTATTGAGGTAATCATATTCCTCTTTTGTAATATGCAGAATGTGATATTCCTGCAAATCCGCTGATTTTTTGTCACACTTAACGTTTGCAGTAATTCTGTCTGCACTTCCGAAAGGATTCGGTCGCAAAACCTCAATGGCAACATCCTTGCTTGAGCCGCACCAGGAGTTCCACGCATTGCTCAGTGACGTTTCTGAGCCGCCGACAGTCCAATTTCCGAATTTCACTATTCTGTCACCATCCTTGAATCCGGACTTATACAGAACACTTTCTTTGTCCAGAATATGCAGATACGGATAACTGAAATCCGAGATATTTTCCGCGGGGTCAAGAACAAACTGCTTGTAAGAGCGAACGATAGGAACTTCATTACCATTATTATTGATGGAATATCCGCCAAAATCCTTGTATAACACAAGCAAATAGCCGGCAAACGGGTCATTGAAAACACTTTCCTGATTCCATTCATTCACGCCCTGAATACCAACAAAATTATCATCAAAGTCTTTGTTATAGTAAATTTTGTAATACAAGAAACCTTCTTCCTCCCATTTGTCACATCTGACGGGAGTGCCATCTACACCTTCCACTGCCCTACCGATAATTTCACCATTCAGGGTTATGAACATCATGGATTTAACGATTTTCATGTTTTCGTCATACTTCTTATAAGACACAATATTTCCGGAATCATCTTTTTTAATCTCCTTGCAGAAATAAGACCAAGCCTTGCCATACTCATCTTTTATGAGCGGAGACTTAACCTCTTGTCCATTATAGATATAGAAAAATCTGCGTTCCGTATTTCCGTCAATATAGCACCTTTGTCTGTGGAACACGATTGAATCTTCTTCCATTTTCACCTTGCAATTCACCGGAACATTGCCTGAACCGTAATAGCTTGTGGAAGAGCCGTCACTGAAAAGGCTATCAACTTTTGCAATGTAAGTTCCGGCAAATTTGTCTTCGCGGATTTCCGTGGTAACATTTTCATTTTTTTCAATCACATGCTGATACGATATTCCGGCTTTATTATAGCGAATTTCCTTCACTTTCCTGCCGTTGTCGTAGCCCCATTCGTAGAGATAATTGTCTTTTTCCCGAACAGCAAACGGTTCTCCGGAAGAGTTGAGTTTTTCTTTCTTAATCAGTTCACCGTCAGGACTGTATGTATAATTTATGACAGTTGGAACAATGCTGGAAATATTATTTTCAATCTGCTCTGAGAGGATATTACCCTTTGAATCTTTCTTAACAGTCTTTGTAGCGAAATTTTCATCAGAGTCCGACATAAACATTTTCACCTCACTGCCGCAAGCTACAAGTTTGCTGTAGCCTTCCGGTCCGCGAGCCTCCGTCTCAATAGTATCTTCCACCGTCACCACTCTGCGATAAAGTGTTGTGACTGTGTCGTTTGAGTTACGAGTTATCACGAGGTTGTAAGGCTTGTCAATAGGCAAACTGAACTGATTGAGGATGTAACGCTTTTCCGTTTCATTATCATATTTCCACGCAAAACCGCAAATACCATCGGAAATAGGCATACGCACACCGTTTTCATCGTAATACATCAATGAACGGATTCTACCAAGAGAGTCCATTGAAATCTTCATTCTGTCTATTCCCTCTTTTTCCCTTATTTGCATAGGCTGCCCGTTTGGCGAAAGAATAGAGCCCCACATTTCAGAATTGTTTATATGGAAATACGTAATTAGAAACAGAGTTGAATCGTTTTCGCCTAATGCCACCTCTTTTTCTATCAAATTGTCTTCACCTCCAACAAAGTGAATTTTGCAAATATTGGACAGCAATTCATTGTATGCCAACGCTTTGGTATCTCGTGTTTCAATATCTGCAATTTCAAATGAAGCAATTCTGGGGCGGTGCGGCAAATGTGTGTTTGAAGATAAAACTTCAACGTCTGTAATCAAATCGTCATCAACACCTATGCCGAAAAGTTTCATTATCGGAGCGGAACTTCCTACATGGCTGAGACAGTAATACAGAGGAGACTGTTCCATTTCTTTTTCCTTCAATTCTTCACCTACTCCAACAGGCCAACCATTTTGATGGGTGAAATCCGCATAGTATGACTTATAGACATAAATATTAGCAAAATAATAGTATGTTACTCCTAAAAGGATAGCAACCAAAACTGCCGCAGAGATAGAATAAATTCTGCGATTTCGTATTTTTGTTTTGAGTGCTGCCGCCTCAAGTTCAGCCTTCTCACGAGCCGCTTTTTCCTCGATTTCACGTTGTTTTTTCTCTGCCTCAGCCTGCAAACGGAGTTTTTCCTCCTCCTGGCGTTTGCGTTCAAGTTCTTGCTGCAGAAGCATTTCACGCTGTTCCTTACGCTCTTTCACAACCGGGCAAAGGATATCGTGAATAAACTCTATACGTATATCATTTCCATGGTGAAACTGTCGCAGAAGTTTACGCTTGTCAATAAGGATATTCAGTTCATTTTCCGTAACACCCTGTGCTATAAGGTCGCTGCGAGAAACGTTATTTCTTCGTCCTTCTCTTGTAAGAAGTTGATTTTCAAGCAAAAGAACAGTGTCTTTTGAGAGAATTTCATTTTCCGCCTCGTTAGACGTGATAGAATCCACATAGAAGTCGTAAATGATGTGCCCACTGTAATTGTTTACGAGTTCCGCCGTTATTTGCTCCTCATTTTCCGGCTTTTTGATGTAAAGTCGGCTCAAGAAAAGAGAAAGCACTGCCGCGTCAACCTCAATTTCCGGTTTTCCATCAAGTTCAAAATCCGTACGACCTGTAACCTGCTGAATAATAAGTTTTGTAACCTCATCATTTACAAGTCCTTTACGAGGAAGACGGATAATATCCGCCGCTTGCTCTTCATTTATAGGCAGAAGTCCGAAACGGTTGTCTTTCATCACGGGTATGCTTGAAGCATAAAGTTCTAGAGATGAAAGGAAATCCTCACGCATAGCAAAAACTATGTGATAATTCGGGCGTTCAATATATCTTGCAACACTCTGACCGTCAGCATCATTACGCCGTATATTAAGTTTGAGGCTTAGTCCCTTGAAAGCACCGGAAGAAACCACTTTTGTTTCCTGCTGTGTGGCTTGTTGCTGACGATTTTTGTTTTCGTATTCAACGATATAAGCCGGCTTAACCTCATTGAGCAAGTTACCGAGTTGGTGAAAAAATTCACGTTTAATATTCTCATTTTTTTGAAGTGTGAAAATTTCCTCAAACTGGTCAAATACGAGAAGAGGTACACGCAACTCGCCGGCCTCATTGCAGAACGTGTGGCGATGCATAAACTCCCATAGAGTTTCATTTTCCGTGCCATTTATTGCAGGGAGAATTTCCTGCATTTTCAGTCCGCCGGCAGTGATAGCGGCTTTTATTTGTTCAAGGTAGTTGTAAGTATCACCATGCTTGAGACGTATGCCTATAGGCACCATTCCTGCCAGACGTGCTTTGGGAAAAATTCCGGCATTAAGAATGGAAGATTTACCAATACCGGAGCGACCATAAAGCACAGTCTGAGTATTATTGAATATATATTGCGAAAGGCTTTGTATTTCCGCATTACGTCCGTAGAGAACTTCACCTTCCGTGTAGAAGTTAAGACCTTTCCAGGGGTTGCTTATAATCTTATTTTCCATTTCTCAACTCCTCCTCTTTTTGCTTAATTTCATCAATTTTTCGCTTTACGTCTGCAGCGTATGCCACAAAATCGTCTGCAATGGAATACCAACTTGCATTTCTCTTGTGAAATTCTTCGGGCAGTTTATTATTTTCGTTGTAAAAATCAAAACCTTGCTCCGCAAGCGGCCAGATAAAGTCTCGTCCGCCCATTTTGCTTGCCATGGACGCTGCAAGAGTCCATTCTTCGCGGTACTCATGCGGCTCCATATATTCTTTAGCAACGTTATTTGAAAGCACGGGAATGAAAAGACGCGTATTGCGAACTCCTTTAAGGAACACTTGTTTCCAGTCCGCACCTCCCGGAATATCGTTTGAGTCGTACCATACACGCAACCCTGCGGCTGACAGTGCTTGATAAACACGGCTCACTATATCCTTGTCACGACGAGAATAAGAGAGGAACACATCTGTATCGTATTGTTGTCCGGTATTGTCTTTTATCTGCTGTGCAAGTCTCTCATTTACACGGCGTTCTATTTCAGACACAACAAATGCGGGGTCTTTTTCTATAAACGTCTGCAAACGGTCCAAAAACATACGGAGAGATGGCTCAAAACTGTCATGCACCATCATAGAAGACCGCATAATATCCGTTGTAGGACGCATTGAGTACCAGATAAAGCGGAACAACCAATCGCTGTAGTTATTACCCAAAATAAGGAGATAACGCTTTTTCATAACCTCCGTGAGCACCCTTGGCACATTAGAACCTCCGGCAATCCATTTGCGGCAAAAGTCCATCATATCCAAGTCCGTCACCACATATCGCTTTTCATCGCAGTGTTTGCCAAACATATAGTAAACCGTAGGCTGTTCCATATCCAGTTCACTTTCAATGTCGCCCTTGCCAACAGCAAGGTCAAAGTTCGGGTCGTTCTTAAACTGAAGCACTCTCACTTCTTTTTCAGGCCATGCGGCTCGCATGGCAAGTTCCACCACCGGGGTGAAAGATGTGGTGATAACAAAAGGAAATTTACGGAGAAGAAGCAGTTTCTGCAAAAGACGATTCGGGCAAAGTTGATTTTCTTCAAGTGCTTGATTTAGAATCTGATTTATAAGCATATAGATAGCTTCCTTGTCGGAATTAGTTTCGTAAAGGAAGTCTTTGTCATATACGAGTTGCGAGAACGTTTTGGGTTCGCTTTGCACGCCGTATGCAGATGCAAGCAAGTTTATAATCTGACGGTGCAGATTTTCCGAGCTTCCACCTTCATCATCAATTAAAAAATCAGGACCAATCACAGGTATAACCTTGCCGTCCATTACTGCATCAATCAGTTCATTCCACCTTTTTTCTTCTTTTTTCTGAACTATTGACTGTGAACCTTTCCTTAATGCCGAAATATCTAATGCCATAAAAAAAATTTTTTTCAATGGCAAATTTAACGATTTTTATGTAAAATATCGCATTTAATTAATAATAAAATTCACATAAATTATTTCCCAAGCATCTCCTGTTTTGTGATACAGAACGCTTGCATAACCGCTTTTCTTATGCGAATTGCGTATTTGGAATTGGATTTCAGAATTTTAAGGATACACTTGATATACGCATCTGCATTGTTAAGACCGCACTGAGAAGCCACGCAACAGTTATTCAGCACAGTTTTATCGTTGTAAACACGGATTATGGACTCATAGTCGGAATTATCCAAGTATGAGTAAAATTTTGCACAAAGAGAACTGTAAATACCCCCGGGATTTATTTCATTCACAAGATCCGTCATATGGTCTTCCAGTTCCGTGATTTTTGCAAATTTTCGGTCTATACGGTATTCCACTGTTCTTTTCACTCTGTGACGAGTGTGCTGCAGTGCCTGCTGCTTGAGGTCGTTACGGAAAAGGTTCATAACCTTTGCATGAACGTAAGAGAACACGGATTCCGGCTTTTTGCCACAGTATTCAGCCACTGCACGGATTACGTCTTCCAACAAAAAGAGATTTTCCACTTCAGCCACTTGCGGCACAAGAATTTTCTTATTTCGCAAGTATTCCACTTCCTTGGTTTCACGTCTGTCACGGTCCACAATTCCATAACTGTCAAGGTGGTGAAAAGCATTAAGGTCATTAAAAGTTCTAACCGTTTCTATCACCTTATTGCAACTGCCGAGCGGCTTTACCGTAAACTCCGGGAAAATGAGCGGATAAAGTTTGGAGTCTATCGAATGTTGGGTATCTCCCTCAATAAAAAGCACAGGTTTTCTGGCACCGATAATGGAAAGATACACATCATCCGGCAAACCGGTATTGTCCTGAAGTACAGAGTATCCCCAACGGTTTAGAGCAGCATCATAGTCACGCACCCATATCACCATATTGTCTGTTCTGGAAGCTGCAAATTCCAAGTCGTGTGTGGTGTAAATAAATGTGCAGTCTTGGCGAAGATTTTCAATTTCGTTCCAGAGAGAGAGGCTCACAACAGGGTGAAGAAACATAGTGGGCGAATCCACAAAAATTATAGAATTTTCCGGAGCATACAGCACTGCTCCTATAAAGAAGAGCACTGCTCTTTCACCATCAGACAGTCGTTTGGAAACATATCTGTCTTTTTCTCCTTCTCGCTGAAAAAGAAGTTTGCCTTCTTCAAGCAAAATAGCATTGTTAGGGAAAATTTTCTTCCAAACCGTCATCACGGTGTCTAATTTTGTGGATTTGAGGAGAGGACGAGTTTCTTCGCTATATGTAATCTTGTATTTCACAAGATTTACCATTTCATCGTGCATAAGCAGTGCAAGCAGTTTATCTGCCGCTATGTTTGTATCCACTCGGAAAAGCGGAGACTTTTCCACCATTGATTTATACAAACAGTCAATAGACTGTGAAAAAACGTTATTCCCCGGTCTCTCACCGTAAAGAGCCTCCAATGAGGAAAGGTAAAAAGCATTGTCTTTTATGTCTTCCAGAAGATAGTCCGTAAAACGGGTCTTTCCGGAGCCGTTAGCTCCAACAATCAGTAGCTGGCGTGAGTTTAATTCAAGTACTTTTCGATTGTCTTTATGGTCAGGAGGAAGAGTAATTTTCATGGTTGTGTAGATTTGGATTTTTTACAAATCAATTTTTCTTTGTTTTTCCGGTTTAGAGCCTTTCACCTTACGCCACCAGTTGCCCAGTTTGACAAATAGCGGTGCAGGAGCAAGAGTAACATCGGAAGCAAGAGGGTCTGAGAATGAGAATACCGTGGATTCTTCGCCGAATTGCTCCGGGTAGATAACAATAAGGTTATGTCGTGAAAAATATTTCTGCAAAAATGCAGGCACTTCAACCATATCTGCGGAATAAGATACGGAATTTGCACGTGCACTGACATATACAAAGAGGTCATCGTCAAGGATTCTGTTTGAGAGCAAGATAAAATCATCTGCATCTTGAACCTCTCGAAATTCCAAACGAATAGCAAGTTTTTGACTATGAATAACCGCTTTTATGTATGGATTCACTTCCGGATGACAAAGGAAAATTATTCGGCAGCCCAGCTGGCGTGCAAGATTACCCAGAGCTGTAACCCAACGACGGAATCCTGTCTCAAACTGTGCTTTCCGCGGCACGGAAACCACAATTCTTGTTATGGTATTCACGGGAATATAGCATCGCGAAATTACAAACATCTTGTTTGTCGCCTTTAGAAGTCCGTCAACCTTTGAACCAAAGAAACTGTCAATAACGGTTGTTTTGCGGTGCATACCCAGCACTATAGTGTTTATTTCACGTTCTTCTATCACATTCAGCACTCCTGTCACAGTGTTCAGGTCGTAGCGTTCAATGGGGGTAATGGAAGATTTTGCAGCACTCGCCACCTGTGCGGCAATGTCCAGAGCATTTCTACCTATAGCTTTGGAAGTGGCGGAGTTATCATTACGGACATGGAGTGCAAAAAGACTGTCACGTTGCTCCTCATCTGCCGGCTGCATCATCATAGTAAGTTCCACAAGCGGGAACGCTGTGGTAGGGTTTGCGATAGGAATAAGGGTATTGTTTTTCTTAACTTTCTTTTCTTCCGCTCCGTCCTCACCTGCGTCAACCATCATAATCTTTATTTTGGCGGCTGCCGGAGATGTTGCAAAAGGAGCTATGGCACAAGTGATTAGAATCACAAGAATAGTACCGTTCAAAATATTGGAACTTATCATGTGAGTGCCGTCAGGATTCAGCATATTGTAGCCTATAGTCACCACGGCAAGAGCGACGGCAGTATGTGCTGACGTAAGTCCGAAAATCACACGACGGCTATGCCCGTCCATGCCATAAATCTTCTGTGTTATCCATGCCGGAAGCCACTTACTCACAAGTGCAACAACAAGCATAACCCCGGCAATTTCCAGTGTGCCTGTGGACGTAATCACATTCAAATTTATCATCATGCCAACACCTATAAGAAAATATGGGATAAACAGGGCATTTCCCACAAATTCTATACGTGACATAAGGGTTGAACCGGACGGCACGAAACGGTTCAATACCAGTCCGCCAAGAAAGGCTCCAAGGACTGCCTCAAGACCGATAAACCTTGCCAACTGTGCGGAAAGGAAAACCATAGCGAGTATAAACACAAACTGCGTCACATGGTCACTATAAGTCTTGAAAAACCACCGCGTCAGGCGTGGATAAATATAAATCACACCTGCCAAATATAGCAACGAGTTTCCCACGAGGGTCATTATGGAACTCCACTGAAACTCACCTGCGTGATGAATGTTTATCGCAACGGCAATAGTCAAAAGACCACCCACAACAGACATTATCGTTCCCACTATCGCTATCAGAACCGCAGGACTTTTCGTGATTCCGAAACGTGCCACGATAGGATAAGAGATAAGTGTGTGGGAAGCATACATCGCTGCAAGGAGCGATGACGTAATCCAATCAAGATTAAGGATATAGCGGCTGGAAAGTATGCCCAGAGAAACAGGGATAAGAAAAGTCAACAAGCCGAACACAAAACCACGCCTCAGGTTTAGTTTCAGCCTGTACATATCTATCTCAAGTCCTGCAAGAAACATGAGGTAGAGGAGACCCACCTGACCGAAAAGTTCAAAACTGCTGTCTCGGTCCAGGACATTGAAAGCGTATGGTCCCACAACGACGCCTGGCGCTATCATTCCAATAATGTGGGGAATATGCAACTTGTTCAGGATAACCGGAGCAAGCAGTATAATCACCAACACGATAAGGAATATCGAAACGGGATTGCTGACTATAGCGGCTGTAATCATATAATATTATGGCGACGTTATGATGACACTTGTAAACTTCTTTTATAACAATTAAAAACCGCCTATTGTTTTATAGCGAATTTATCTGTTTTTTATGATATATTGTGCAATTTGCACGGCATTGAGGGCAGCTCCCTTGCGAATCTGGTCTGAAACAGTCCAGAAAGAAAGTCCGCGGCTATTTGTGAGGTCTTTTCTGATACGTCCCACAAACACAGGATTTTCACCGGCAAGATGCAATGGCATAGGATACTGCTTTTCAGCAGGATTATCTATCACTATCACACCCTCAGCATTTTCAAATGCACGGCGAGCTTCTTCCGTAGATATTTCTTTTTCCGTTTCCACCCAGATAGCTTCCGAATGAGCACGCATCACAGGAACACGCACGCAAGTGGCACTCACGTCAAGAGCATCTGCATGCATGATTTTCTTTGTTTCGTGGTACATTTTCATCTCCTCCTTGGTGTATCCGTTGTCCATAAATACATCAATGTGAGGAATTACATTAAATGCAAGTTGATATGCAAACTTGTTTACGGTGGGTTCTTCACCACGAGCAATTTGTGCCGACTGTTCTTCCAGTTCTTTCATAGCCGTGGCACCCGCACCGCTTGCTGCCTGATATGTAGCCACATGCACACGACGGATAGGAGAAATATCGTTTATTGGCTTGAGAGCCACCACCATTTGGATTGTGGTGCAATTCGGGTTTGCAATAATATTTCTGGGAGCATTAAAAGCATCGTCACCATTCACTTCTGGCACAACAAGTGGCACATCTTCGTCCATACGGAAAGCACTTGAGTTATCTATCATAAGAGTGCCATACTTTGTAATTGTTTCTGCAAATTCTTTTGACGTTGAAGCACCGGCAGATACAAATGCGAAATCTATACCCTTAAAATCATCATTATGGCAGAGTTCTTTCACTATGTATTCTTTGCCACGAAAAGTGTAACTTCTTCCTGCACTGCGACTTGAGCCGAAAAGCACTAATTCGTCAAAAGGAAAATCTTGCTGGTCAAGGACTTTCAGAAATTCTTGTCCCACAGCACCGCTGACACCTACAATTGCAATCTTCATTTCTTACGTTTGATAATTGTTTTAAGAATAAAAATAATGAAATTTATTGTTCTTATTGTTAGTTAAGTTACTTAATTTTTATTTTTACATTCTTTAGTTTGCAAAATTAGCAAAAAACAATAAATTTTTCATTATTTTTTTCATTTTTGGCTAATATCATTTATTATTTTTCCTTTTGAAAACTTGTATAGCCAAAAATTTTGGCATTTTATGAGTGTAACGCTTTATCTTCAATCCAATGTGATGCAGTAACTCCTCCGGTATTGAATATTATTGCTGTCCGATAAAAGTTGACAGACGCAAGAAAATACGGCTCGGCTATCGTTTTCACGGTGGTCGAGTCTGTTTTTCGATTTCCAAGCCCCCTCAGTCGAAAAGCGAGGGCAAAGCAAAGTAACCAAAAAGGGCTGACTCCTGCAATGAAGTGACCCCAAAAAGTTGGACAGGTTAAACACTATCCAGTTATTGAAAGAGT
>SAMEA3663271__coassemble_330_pt1 | contig 16856 bp, 15 predicted proteins | sample SAMEA3663271__metabat2_low_PE_018 | metagenome-assembled genome bin SAMEA3663271 (sample SAMEA3663271) | pig gut metagenome | biome: pig gut; feature: pig-associated habitat; material: faeces | place: China | collected 2013
GACCTATGGCGGACTGTACCGGGAGGTGTGGCTGGATGTCCGGGAGCAGAGCTTTCTGATATCAAGTCCGTTTATTCTCACTTGAGTAAAACCACAGTTTTGACAATCATTTTCCACCCTCACTCCGGGCTGAAAATTAAGTCCGTCTGCAAGGCTGCAAGCACTTACCAGGTCAAACAACGGAGCGGAAACAACATTCACAAGAGTAGAACTCTCTCTGCGTTTAACTTCACTTTTATTTCCCGTCACAACAACTTGTTCAAGCATCATCACATCGCTTGGTAGTTCAAAATTTATTTCCAAAGTTTTACCGGGAATTATGCTCACAGATTTCTTCTGTGTTACATAACCTATACATGATGCTTCAACCACATATTTCCCTTCCGGAATATTTTTCAGAGAATAGTGTCCTGTTGCATCAGTGTTTGTACCTATTGAAGTGCCTTCAAGACGAACTGTAATGTAAGACAAGTGTTCTTTAGTATCTTTGTCTATAACGTGTCCCACAACGTGTGCATCTGACAGAGATTCTGCAGACGCAAAGAATGTTGACAGCAGTAATGCTGACAACGCAAAAAAATATTTCATAAAAATTGATAATTAAATAGTGTGATTAGTCATAAAATGCTGTATAGCAATAGCTATAGCTCTGCCATACAAATTTAGGAATGTAGCTCGTAAGTTTATGAAAAATCACACCAAAGGAGGAGCACGTAAATTTGCCGCTAAAATTAGAGCGTCACATAACTTTTCTTCCCCCTGTTCAGTTATAGTGCATAGTAAAGTGAAAAATGGAGAAATAATATAATCATGTTCCGCTGTTACTGCATTTATAACATTAAGTGTAGCAATAGCAACTGCACTCTGTTCGCTGTGTGTAGCATTACTGAACGGGTGAGAGTGCCATATTATGCAGTTATCAATGTTATGCGAATGAAGAAAAAGAGTACTGCTTGAATAATAGCAAGACAGCAGTGCTATAAAAAACACTGCCACATTACGTCTCATTATGTTCTCTTTATTCTTGTATGCTGCCATTATTTTCACTGCAAAAGTAAAAAAAATCCGCTTCAGAAAATGATTTGTTTAGTTAAAATTTGTAACTCAAGCCCACAAAACCGGAATGTGTGGGATAATTATCATTGTCCGGCAAGCCGTGTTCATTGTGCGGATAACCGGAATATAGACTGAAGTTTGAATATTCATAACCAAATGATAGCACAACCCTATCCACTTGGACATTTATTCCACCGCGAAAATTATATCTTACCGTTTTTGCACCTTCACTTCCATTAGCTCCGGGCGACAACACAAGTCCGGGCTCAGCAAAAAAATGAAATGATGTTTCAGTGCTTTTCCATTCTACAAGTTTGGGTGTACGGAGCACCAATGCCGGCATAAACTTAAAACGCACTGTGTAGTTTTTGTCATAATCGCGGTAGAATCCGCCATAATAGTCCCAATCCCAATCGGAAAGTGCAACTATCTCTCCGGCAAAGCCAATACTCATACGTAAACCTATTGTTTCTATGGGGAAATACGTAAAACCGGTATCCCACTGCCAACCATCAGTGTTAACACCTCCTGTGATATTGTATTCCCAGTGATACGTTTCACCATCAATATCTATTGACTGAGCATAGCCACAAATAGGTAACGTTAACAATAATGTAAATAAAAACTTTTTCATATTCCGTATTATTTAATTTTTTTAGACTATTCAAATATAAAAAAGTTTATTGCACAAAAAAAAGTCCGACTACTCTCACGAGCAATCGGACATATACACATCTTTATTTTTACCTATGATTCACTTATTGTATATCTGAAATGATATTTTTTTACAATGGATGATATTCAACAAAGGCTTCAATAGCCTCATATGATGCAAGACCGAGGTTGTGATAGAGCAGAGCCGTAGCACGATTTCTTTCTTCCGCTCTCTGCCAGAAAAGACGGTCATCATCACCGAGGAATGGAGCATTTTCCATTTGTGACTGATGTTTGAGAATTGAATTACGTTTTGAGCGTAATTGTTCCGGGGACATAGGAACAGCCATTTCAATATGGTCAATTTCCCATTCAGCCCATGCACCTCGGTACATCCAAATGCGGCAATCTTTCATCCAGTCTTCGCCTTTGAGTTCATCAATAGCAGCAAGAACGGCATCAGTACATACGCGGTGTGTTCCATGTGGGTCTGCAAGGTCTCCTGCAACGAAGATTTGATGAGGTTTAACATTTGAAATAAGTTCTTTTACGATGTTTATATCCTTTTCTCCAAGTTCGCCTTTCTTGATAGTACCTGTTTCATAGAACGGCAAACGCAAGAAATGAATATTCTTTCGCGGCACACCTACATAGTCACAAGCTATAGTAGCTTCTGCTTGTCGAATCATTGTTTTGATTTCACGGATATCTGCTGTATCTACCTCACCCGGCTGCTTGTTTGCTATAAATTCCTGAAGGTCTGATGAAAGCTTTTTGTAAGAATCTGTATCAAAACCGAACATAGGAGCAATACGGTCGTTGAGGAGGAAATATCTTGACATATCCTCATCACCAACAGCAATATTACCTGAAGTTTCGTATGCAACATGAACATCGTGATTTTGGTCCACAAGACGTTGGAGTGTACCGCCCATAGAAATAACATCATCGTCAGGGTGCGGACTGAATACAATCACACGTTTTGGATATGGATTGGCACGTTCCGGACGATATTTGTCATCCTCGTTTGGTTTACCACCCGGCCAACCGGTAATAGTGTGTTGCAATTCATTGAACACTTTAATATTCACGTTGTATGCTGAACCGTAAAGTGCAACGAGTTCACCAAGCCCCCAATCCATATAATCTTTATTAGTAATTTTGAGGATAGGTTTGCCGGTTTGAGCACAAAGCCAAACAATAGCACGGCGAATAAGTTTATCTGTCCATTCGCAGGAAGTCACTTTCCATGGGTGGGAAATACGTGTGAGCGATTCTGCTGCAGGAAGGTCCAAAGCTATTCTTGTATGATTGTGAAGCTGAAGGAAAGAAGCCGGAACATTGTCCGTAACATTGCCTTCAATAGCATTTTGGATTGTAGCGGAATAATTTTCGCCCCAAGCCATAGCCATAATTCTTGATGAACTAAGGATATTGCTGATACCAAGTGTAACAGCTGTTGATGGAGCATTGTCTATATTATATTCTTTAGCAATACGGCGTTTCGTATCGTTACTGAGGAGTACAAGACGGCATGCACTTGTAGAAAGTGAACCGGGTTCGTTAAAGCCTAATGTGCCGTTTGTTCCCACTTCAAGGATTGTAACGTCTATACCACCTGCTTTTTCAATTTCATGTTGGTAATCCAAGCAATATTCAAAGAGTTGCTCTTTTGTAACAGAAGTATCAAAGGTGTGAATGTTGTTCGGTTTAAGGTCAACATGATTCAAGAACACTTGTTTCAAACGTGCAAATGTGCTTGAGCCTTCTCCTACTTCCGGATAAAATTCACAGAGGTTAAATACAATAACGTTCTTAAAAGAAACGTAACCTTCTCTGTAGAGGTCTATCAATGAAGAATAAACGGAATGGGTACTGAAACCGGCACCGAGTGCGAGTACGCAGTGTCCTTTATCTCTCACATTGCGATTTATTAAATCCGCAACATGCTTTGCAAGATAATTACTGCCTTCTGAAGCACTTTCAAAAATACGTGTGTAAATTTTTTCTTCTCTTGTCAGAGATGCTCTCTCAATATCGCCTTCCGGTGCATAATAGCGGCGAGGGATTGTATCGAGCTTGATTTGTGAACTTAGGTTAGTTTTCATTGGGTTATCATTTGGTTGTGCAAATTTAATAATTATCTATGTGATTATAAGTAATTTTACAAACTTTAATAATTGATAACAATTATTTTAATAATCTATATATCGCACAATCATCACAAAATCGGACACATCGGACAAAAATGTCCGAAAACGGACACAATCATAAAACTTATAACCTTATCTTTCAAGTATTTACAAATTTGGCACAGTTATAGCATATTACTTTGCAAAATAATAATTATAACAATATGGACAGACCTATATCTGAAGAAGAAAAGAGGCTCCGAAAGAAAAAAATCATCATTAAATGGAGTTTTATCGCTGCAATAATAGTGATTATGGCTATTTTGTTTCCTATTTTTATGCGGCAAACAGTAAAACGGAGCAGTATTATTATCAATACGGTGGATAAAGGCACAATAGCCACTTCACTTTCCGCATCAGGACGTGTGGAGCCGGCTTTTGAGCAAGTGATAGTATCACCTATTTCCACTCGTATAGTAGAAGTATATTGCACACTCGGAGACTCTCTTAAAGAAGGCACACCTATAATGCTGCTTGACCTTTCAGACACTCAGACTTCACTCTCAAAAGCAGCGGACCAGCAGAGACTGAAGCAAATTGAAATAGACCGTAAGAAATTGGATAACAGCACATCTCTCAGTGACTTGCAAATGCAGATAAAAGTGAAAGAAATGCAAGTTAATTCTTTGAAAGTATCACTTGAAAATGAACGCTATCTGGATTCTATCGGTTCAGGTACCGGAGAGCGGGTACGCGAGGCGGAAATGAAGCTCGCTACGGAAGAACTACAATTAAGACAACTCCGCTCACAACTTGAAAACAATCGTAAGGTGGCAGAAGCAAGCATAAACTCTTCCAACGTGGAATTATCCATGCTTACTCGGGACCTTGGGGATATGCAACGAAAAATGGACGATGCTAAAATCAAATCACCGCGTAATGCTGTTCTCACCTACGTTAATGACCAAATAGGTGCTCAAATAAATGCCGGAGAACATATAGCCACAATAGCGGACCTTAGTCATTTCAGACTTAAAGGAGAATTGCCGGAAGGCTATCTAAACCGTGTTGGCACAGGCTCTAAAGTAATAGCAAAAATAGCAAATACGGAACTTGAAGGTATTATCACAAATATTTCACCCAACGCAAAAGACGGACTTGTCACTTTTATAGTATCTCTCACGGAAAATGACTCTCCATGCTTACGCTCCGGACTGAAAGCAGACATAAATGTGCTTACAGACGTGATAGATGACGTAATACGCATCCGCCGTTTTCCGGACTATAAAAAACCCGGTAAATACACCGTGTATGTACTCACCACAGATGACACACTAACAAAGACCGATGTAACATTAGGCGAATCAAGCTGGGAATATATTGAAGTAATTTCCGGACTTAAACCCGGTGATAAGGTAGTAACTTCTGACATCAACAAATTTAACAACAATAATAATGTAACAGTAAAATGAAACTAACTCTTTATGCAAAACAAGCATGGCAGGAGGCAAAGGCACATCCGCTTTACACTGCGCTTTACGTTGTGGGCGTGACACTTGCCATTGCGCTTACGATGATTTTCACAACGTATTACTACATACGAATTGCGCCTATTTACCCTGAGACTAACCGCAGCAAAACATACTATTTAACGTCTGTCGGGTTGTTACACAAAACAGAAGGTTATGCTAACCGCTGGTGGATAGGTCAAAATTTTGCTGATGAAGTTATTTACAAACTTCAAAACGTAGAAGCTGCAACTGTATGTCCTTCCGGAACATCTGCGGAAATTGCAAGTATCCCGGGTGAAGAAAGCTTAAAAAAGGAAATAGCTGTAAACTATGCCGATGCTGGCGTTTTTAAGGTTTTCAATTTTGATTTTCTTGCTGGTCGCCCTTTCAGTAAAGAGGAATACGACAGCAAAGTGGCTGTAGCTGTTATCACAGACAGAGTGGCTCAATCTTTTTTTGGTGACAACTATGAAGATGCAATAGGCAAAATCATAAAACTACAAAGTGAATACACTGTGTGCGGAGTGGTAAAAACGGGTAGCCAGCTTTGCAGTCTTTCATACGCAGACATATACTGTCCGCGAAAAAGACTGCAAAGTATGAATCCTAATGGAATTATTGGAGGCGGACAGGCTGTTCTCGTAGTGAAAGACGATGCTCAATACAAAGCAATGAAAGAGGAATTAGACAAACTTTGTGAACAAATGATGGCGCCGATTGCCGACGAGTGGGAACTTGACCTGGGTGAGCAGCCAAAGTCGCATTTCCGCTTTGTGATGCAAGGATTGACGATTGATGATGCAGACTTTTCTTGGTGGAATATCGCCCGCAAAAATATGTTGATTATTTTCGTGCTTCTGCTGGTTCCGGCACTTAATTTGAGCGGAATGATTTCCGGAAATATGGACGGCAGACAAGCGGAAATTGGCATCAGAAAGTCGTTTGGTGCGAAAAAAAGCTCACTTTTGGCACAAATTTTCACAGAAAACCTGCTTTACACCCTCGCAGGCTCTCTTTTGGGTATGATAATGTCTTGGTTAATCTTATATTTCGGTATGAAAGAAATAATACTGATGATGGACCCGCTTATGACCTACTTTTTCAAGGACTTTGACCCACAGGTGACCGCATCTATGCTTTTCTCACCTACTATCTTCCTCATCGCCTCTGGCATAATCTTGATATTCAACACCCTGTCTGCCGTAATCCCGGCATGGTGGTCTCTCCGTCATAATATTGTAGAATCACTTAACAATAACAGATAATGATAAAGCTAATTTTCAAAAATATTTGGAGCCGCCGCAAACTTAACGGCTGGCTTATAGCAGAACTGATTTTGGTAACAATCCTATCCTGGCTAATGCTTGACCAGGTTCTGGTTACGACCTACGACCTGAACTTGCCTAAAGGCTACGACCGTGACAATCTTTGTGTTATCAGTTCATATAAACTTGACGACCCCGGCGTGGTAAATTCAATTCATGGCGAAATTACACCACAGGACTACGAGAATATAAGGAACAAACTTCTTACATTGCCTGAAGTGGAAAGCATTGCAGAATGTTCTTTTACGTTTCCTGAAAGTTCAGGTAACTCAACTCGGTCTTTTTATGTAAACGATGAAAAGTCTTTGCATGTGTACCTAATGTATTACTATGCAGATACCGGTTTCTTTGAAACGTTAGGTGTAAAAAGTGCAGAAGGTTACCCTAATGTGGAGGATTTGTCAAAAGTTCATACTACGGAAAATGAAGTTATAATCACTCGCAGCTTTGCAGAATCACTTTTCCCGGGAGAAAATGCAATGGGAAAAATAATTCGTCAGGAAAAAGACAGCGATGAAGACGCATTTAAGGTTGTAGGCGTTATTGAAGACATTCGCCCTTATTCCATAAATCGCGAACCCAACGCTGTATTCTGTTCTTTTGACAGTAAAATCAATGGAGAAGGTATGCTGAATTTCATGGTAAGACTTAAAGACGGCATTGATGCTGATGATTTTGCGGAAAATCTGATTAAAGTGAAAGAAAACTTCGGTTCTGGTGCTTTGCAAATAGGCAGTGCCAAATCACTCAACAAATGTGCCGCTGACTGGAATATGGACATTACCGGAGAATACAATCTTAAACTCTCTCTGCTCACATTCTTCCTTATCAACCTTTGTATAGGTGTTGTAGGCACATTCTGGCTACAGACAAGACAGAGAAAAGGCGAGGTTGCTGTAATGAAAACATTTGGCGCCTCTCGTAAAAATATTGTGGGCATGCTCCTTGGTGAAGGTTTTGTACTTACGATAATAGGCTCACTAATCGGTTTCGCCTGCTTTTTACAGTACGCCATAACTGAAGGATTATATACCGGCAATCCTTACGGTCCAAAAGATGTTTCGAGTGTAATAGATTGCTGGGTAAACAATTTTAGCGAACACTTTATGATAGTCTCTGGCGTGATTTTAGTATTGCTGCTCATCGTTGTAAGCATCGGAATCTTGATTCCGGCACTCAATATCAGCAAAATAAATCCCGCAGTGGCACTCCACGATGAATAAGAATTCAACAGAGTTATACAAACAAAAATAATTAACGCATATAAAACGATACAACTATGTCAATCATCAAACTCCAAAATATCAACAAAATATATCAAACTGAAGAAATAGAAACAGTAGCACTTGAAAATGTAAACCTAAACGTAGAAAAAGGCGAATTTGTATCCATTATGGGTCCTTCCGGTTGCGGAAAATCCACACTTCTGAACATTATCGGTTTATTGGACAGCCCCACTTCCGGCAATGTGACAATAGCAGACTGTGACACGACTAAACTGAGCGACAATGCACTTGCACAGTTCCGAAACAAAACTCTCGGATTCGTATTTCAGAGTTTCCACCTAATCAACTCCTTAAGTGTGCAAGATAACGTAATTCTTCCACTACTCTACCGCTCAATGGGCGACAGTGAACGCCGTGAAGCGGCAAAAAAAGTGCTTGAACGTGTAGGCCTTGCACATCGTGCAGGACACTATCCTTCACAACTTTCAGGCGGACAGTGTCAGCGTGTGGCTATTGCCCGTGCTATTATTGGTACCCCGGAAATAATCCTCGCCGATGAACCCACTGGTAACCTGGACTCCAAAATGGGAAGCGAGATTATGAGTATTCTCCATGAACTCAACGAGAACGATGGCAAAACAATAGTAATGGTAACACACAACGAAGCTCAAGCTAAAGAAACATCTCGCATTGTCCGCTTTTTTGACGGCAGACAAGTGCAATAAAACACATAATTGGTTTATAATAAATATAAACTCAGCAACTTAAAGAATCCATTATGGCACAAATATTATCCATAATATTTATTATTCTCGCTTCATTCTTAAGCATAAAAGCATATGCTAATGACACAATTTACCTCTCCCTTGAAAAAGCGATAGAACGAGGGAGAGTAAAAAGCGTGGCTGCGGAGTCTGCTCTGAATAACCTGAGGGCTTACTATTGGGAATACCGCTCATACAAAGCGTCACTTTTGCCTGAAGTGAATTTTTCCGCAACATTACCCTCATATTCAAAAAGCTACAGTGCATATCAGCTTGATGACGGTTCTTTCACTTTTGTGCGTAACAATCATCTGGATATGACCGGTGCCATTTCCATTGACCAAAACATATGGTTCACCGGTGGTACATTGTCACTCACTTCATCACTGGACTTTTACAGGCAACTTGGACCTAACACAGGAAACAGGTTTATGTCCGTGCCTATCGCACTTACACTAAATCAACCGATATTTGGGGTTAATACAGTAAAATGGAACAGAAAAATTGAGCCGCTACGTTACGAGGAAGCAAAAGCAGACTATATTGAGGCGTCTGAAAAAGTAGCAATGACTGCAATAACCTATTTTTTTAATCTTCTTAGCGACCGCGAAAGCGTGGCTATTGCACAACAAAACCTTGACAACGCCCAACACCTTTACGAAGTAGCCGAAGCAAAACGGAATATGGGACAAATCAGTAAAAACGATGTGCTGCAACTTCGTCTCAACGTCCTTGAAGCACAGTCTGACCTCACTGATGCTGTTTCAACAATGAAAAGCGATATGTTCCGTCTCCGCACATTTCTGGACTACAGTGAAGATATTATGATAGAGCCGATTATCCCGGAAAAACTGCCTGACGTTGAAGTGACTTACGATGATGTACTGCAAAAAGCACTTGAGCATAACGCTTTCTCCAAGAATCTCCGTCGCAGACAGTTGGAAGCAGATTATGACGTAGCTAAAGCTAAAGGAGATTTACGCCAAATAACACTCTTTGCTCAAGTGGGCTACACAGGCACTTCCTCTGAATTTTCTGACGCTTACAATAGACTTAAAGATAACCAGATAGTTGAAGTTGGAGTAAAAATTCCGCTTATAGACTGGGGTAAACGTCGCGGCAAAGTTAAAGTAGCACAAAGCAATCAAAAACTAATACAAAATCAGCTCCGACAAGAGGCAATAGAATTTAATCAAGACATTTTTATCCTTGTTGAAAGATTTAACAACCAGCAGTCACAAGTTGAAATAGCTATGACAGCAGACACTATTGCACGTCGCCGCTATGATACAAATGTGGAAACTTTTCTCCGCGGCAAAATTTCCACATTGGACCTTAACGATTCACGCATCACTAAAGACAAATCAAGACTTGAATACATATCTAATCTTTACCGCTATTGGTACTATTACTATCAAATTCGTTCACTATCACTTTGGGACTATGAACGGAAACAGCCTCTTGAACCGGATTTCAAAGAAATAATATAGACTTGCATAATTCACGATTTTTTACTTACTTCGCATAAAAATAATAAATGACAAGAAAATGATACTTGTAGTTGATGACGATTGCGGAATACGCAGTTCACTAAAATTATTGCTGACACGTAGCGGTTACGAGGTCATCACTGCGAGCAATGGTAATGAAGCATTGGAGATTGTACGCAAATACAATCTCCGGCTTGTTATCACGGATATGAACTTTTCGTCTGATACGTCAGGAAAAGACGGATTGGAACTGCTACAAAAGGTGAAAATATTATCACACGAAACACCTGTTATACTTATCACGGCATGGAGTTCCATTCCACTTGCCGTAACAGGTATAAAACTCGGTGCTACGGATTTTATTTCAAAACCTTGGGACAACAGACAGCTCGTTTCAAAAATCAGTCAAATTCTTTCAGACACTTCTGCACCGCAACAGTTTAATCGTTGTGGCATAATAGGCAACAATCCGGCTCTAAATGATATTATTGCCACCATAGAAAAAATTGCACCTACAGACGCACCTGTTTTGATTACCGGTGAAAACGGAACAGGCAAAGAGATGATAGCACAAGCACTGCATGAAAACTCTCGCCGAAAAAACAAACCATTCATAAAAGTAAACCTCGGTGGTATTTCTCGCAACCTATTTGAAAGCGAAATGTTCGGACACATAAAAGGGTCGTTTACAGGTGCTGTTTCAAACCGCATAGGGCGTTTTGAACTTGCTGACGGTGGCACAATTTTTCTTGATGAAATTGGCGAGCTTGACGTAGAAAGCCAAGTAAAACTTCTACGTGTATTGCAAGAAAAATCTTTTGAGCCACTCGGTGACAGCCGTTCTCGCAAAGTTGATGTAAGAATTATTTGTGCCACAAATGCTCATTTGGAGGAAATGATAAAAACAGGCACTTTTCGCGAAGATTTATACTACCGCATTAACCTTATTTCCATTCATCTGCCTGCTTTACGCGAAAGGACTGATGACCTACCCCTACTCATTCACCATTTTGCAGAGAAAGCAGGTAAGAACCACACAAAATTCACGGCATCTGCTATTGAAAAATTGTCTCAGTACTCTTTTCCGGGAAATATTCGCGAACTAAAAAACATTGTTGAGCGGGCATTGCTTATGTGCAACAACGATATAGTCTCAGCTGAAGACATTTTGCTACCTAAAACAGATAAAAGTTCAAGAAACACACTTGAACAATTAGAAAAAAGCAGAATTGAAGAAACACTAAAATCCACTGCCGGAAACGTATCCAAAGCTGCTGTTATTTTAGGTTTAACCCGACAAGCACTTTATAGACGAATGGAAAAATTCGGTATAAAAGCCTGATTTATTTGATTTCACTCATAATTATCATTATTTAGCTGATTCAAAATATCTATATATTTTTCAATGAACCTAAAGCGTTTTTTCATATTACTCTTAACCCTTTTAATCGCACTCACGGGCTTACTCTTATATTTCTCTATACGCCATGGTGCATGGGCTTTTTTTATAGCAGAAGGAGCACTTATCATTTCCGTAATTACACTCCTCGTATTCTACAAACGCATTGTCAAACCCATTCGTACTCTTTCACAAGGTATGGATATGCTCAAAATGCAAGATTTCAGCCAAAGATTACGTAGCGTGGGGCAATTCGAAGCAGATATGATTGCTGATACTTTTAATTCTATCATTGCAAGGTTGCGTAACGAACAAATTCACACTCAGGAGCAAGAACATTTCCTTAATCTGCTCATAAATAATTCTCCGTCCGGAATTATTCTTCTTGACGGTAACAACAAAATACACATTGCCAATAATTCCGCTTTTGACATTCTTGGAAAAGACATTATAGGTAAACGTATTGATGACTTATCCTCACCTCAAGCCGGAATTTTACATAACACAAAAGTAAAACAAACAATCATTCTACCTACCACATCAGGACAACTTTTTCGCTGCACTCACCAAACCTTTATGGATAGCGGCTACGAACACCATTTTTACATTTTAGATGATGTCACTTCAGAAATTGCAACTGCACAGCGTACCGCTTACGAGAAAGTGATACGCATGATGTCACATGAAGTGAATAATACCATGACAGGTATTCTCTCCACTATGCAAATGCTTTACGATGTGGCTGAATCCAACCCTCAATTGAATGATTTCTCAGAATCAATAAATGCAAGCATCACTCGTTCATCTCAACTAAGCAAATTTATCAGCCGTATTGCACAAGTAGTGAAAATTCCTGACCCTATTCTTGTACCGACTGACATATTAAGCACACTTAATGACGCTGTAAAGTTTGTTTGCAGTGAAAGCGAACAAAGAAATATTACCATTTCTATCAATAATTACGTTTCCTCTCTTACAAAAGGGGCTGATGCTGAAATGCTACAGCAGGCATTCATAAATATTTTGCGAAATGCTATGGAAAGTATTGATAAAAATGGAGAAATAACTATAGAAATAAATATGAACCAAATAAGAATCACCGATAACGGTCAAGGAATACCTCCGGAAATTGCACAAAATCTTTTCCGCCCATTTTTCACAACAAAAAAAGGAGGACAGGGCATAGGACTTATGCTTATTGCAGAAATTCTAACCAAACACGGCTTCAAGTATTCACTTACAACTTGTCCTCAAACACACCTCACTACTTTCTGCATCAATATCTAAACCACTTCCCATTATCTGCAGTATATAATTGATTATCCTGCACTTATAGCCAATATAAAAAATGAGTTGCTTTCTCAAGCAACTCACACTATTGTAATCAATAAATATATATTTCTTATTTAACAAGAATTTTTCCTGCAACGGGTTTGCCGGAAGACTGAATCCTATATAGATACATGCCTTTAGGCATATCTTGTAGAGAAATCGTGCCTGTAGCACTGTTCACAGCATATTGTCCTAATTTTTGACCTGTCAGAGCATATATGCTGATAGTTCGAGCAGATGAACTTGAGAAAGCATAGTGAAGAACGCCATTTGAAACAAGAACTCTATTTGCTACTTCCACAACGTTTACACCACCCACTTCAGGGTCATTTGAGCAAATAATAGTAAAAAATGCACCTTCAGATTCTTTACCCGAAACGTATGCTCTCAAATTAACAGTATAAGTTTTTATATCAACGTTGAATAAATCTTCTTGTCCTGCATCAAACTGAATGTCAACAGATTCATTGGCAGAAAGAGTTTGCTGTTTAGTTACTTCGTTTGCCGTTTGGCAATTTCCACCAAAGCACATACTGAAGACTTTGTTCGTGGTTTCTTTTCCTGTTACAGTAATAGTGGCAGCCGCATCTGTTGTAACAGTAACTTTTGGAGCAAATAATATTCCTCCGATAGCCTCCCAATCAGGGTCAAGAGTTTTATATACAACTGTTGAACCATTAGCCACACTTACTCCATCTACTGCGAAAGTAAGTTTTTGGGCATTTACACCTAATGCTAATGCTATTATAGATAAAAGAGTAAAAATCTTCTTCATACGCATATCTGTTTTTAAGAATATTCAATTTCTATTTGCTTTTCAACTGCAAAGATAATAAAAAAATACACCTTGTCGATATTTTTTTTGTAAAAAAATCATTTTTGCAACGTAATATGTAGCAACCAAAGTGACAAACTTCCATTATTTTCCCGTTATTGGGAGTAAATCCGGCATAAAAATTGGGACAATTTGTCCAGATTATTTTTTACTTTAATGATATGTAAGTTAACACATATGTTAAATACAATGCTCAAATAAAACAATTATTTTCTTGGGAACAAAATATAATTGTTTTATATTTGCAATAATAAATGTTTCACCATTAAAATTTTATCATTATGGAAAAGATTAATCAAATTATGGAAAGCGTATTAAATTACGTAGATAGTGGTAACATTTACCGCAAACCATTCAAATGGCTGTATTGGGCAATCGGAGTGATTATTGCGATAGGCATATTAGCCACTATCGTGGATATGTTTGACGATTTTGAACGCTACTCCTCTGCAGTCAGAAAGGTGGGCTTAGTAATTATTATGATATTGATGTTTGCCGGTGCAATATACTCAGTCTTTTATTGGTATAGACGTGCTAAAGACGTGGAAACTGTGGTAGATGTGAATGCACGTTTCGTAGCAATTCCTGTAGTAGCACATATCATACTGTCGCTTGGAGAATTCTGGGGAATAGGCTTGGCTATCTTCGGAGCTGCAATATCCATTATCGCCACATTATTTGACGTAATGCATTTTGGTTCAAATGGTATAGTAGGTATCATCGGTTGTCCTATATTAGGCTATTTCACTCTGCTTTTCTCTCGTTTTATGTCAGAAAGCCTTGCTGTTGTCACCAGCATAGCAAATGACACACGCTCATTGGTAGAAAAAACTGAAGAAAAAGCTCCAAAAGAATAATATTGTTATTTCATGAATTATAAAGGATAATCCGGTACTGTGGTATTATCGTAGAAGAAAAGCATAATGAGGCTGTTTCATAAATAACAAACGTTTTTGGACTTATTAGCAAAATGTCGCTGAAGCAATAATTCAAAACTTCAGCGACATTATTATTTCACCCCGTAATATAATATCAATATACCAATGAGGCCGGGGCTATTTTATTCGGTATTCTATCAGTCTTCCAAGTAGAACTCTACGTTTGAAACCACTCTTACATTTTTGATATATGGAGTGTTTGAATCACGGTCCACAATAGAGAATTGACCTTGAGTGGCTGTTTTAATTTTTCCGAGTTTGCTATTTGAGTCCTCCGCAAACTGATTCCCGGCTTCACGTGCTGCCTTTGTGGCATTCGCTATCATTTCAGGCTTAATGGAATTCAAGTCGGTAAATTCGTAGGTTACTTTGTTTTCATAGTCACTCGCTGCAATAGCCACACCTTGCTTAAGGAGTTCAGACTGATTAGCGATGAGTTCACGTATTGCATCAACATTTTTTGAAACTACCACAATAATTTGAGAAACATTGTACCTATAACGGATATTGTCTGTTACATATCTTTCAGCTTGGAGGTCAAAAACCTGAGGAGCATTTACGGAAATTTCTTCATCAGATACTCCGTTCTTTTTCAGATATTCAAGAATAGTGGCTTTATTTTTCTGAATATCATTGTAAATGCTATTCAAATCATTACCAACCGTTTTGCAAACAATAGGCCAAGTAACCTTGTTTGCTTTCACTTCCTTCTCTGCCAAACCACGAACTGTGACCACCCTGTCGCGTGAAGAGAATCCATCAATTCCGGCTTTAATATTAAAACCGAGTACAACAATTGCCAATGCTATCAACAATGAAGGCAATGTTCTTTCATTTGATTTCATAAAACATTGATTTTAAGTTTATTATATGCTCTTTCTACTTTTTCTTTAGCTTCTTCCACACTTCCTGCTTTTGCAAGGAGCACACCCATACGGCGATGTCCTTTAACCTCCGGCTTGCCGAAAATACGAAGCTGAATACCCGGCTCTGAAAGTGCATTTTCAAGTCCGTCAAATTCTATGCAATTAGTATTTCCTTCCACCACGATTGCTCGTGAAGCAGAAGGACCATAAAACTCTATTGCCGGTATAGGCAAGCCTAACAAAGCACGTGCGTGGAGTGCAAATTCACTCATATCTTGTGATATCATTGTCACCATACCTGTATCGTGAGGACGAGGAGAAACCTCGCTGAAAATAACTTCATCACCTTTAACAAATAGTTCCACCCCAAAAATACCATAACCACCAAGGGCATCTGTCACTTTCTTTGCTATTTCACGAGCTTTTGCAAGTGCAACAGCAGACATCGGCTGAGGCTGCCATGAATAGCGATAGTCTCCATTTACCTGTATGTGACCTACAGGCTCGCAGAATACTGTACCGGAAACACTTCTTACCGTTAAAAGTGTGATTTCGTAATCAAATTTCACAAAACCTTCCACTATCACCTTTCCGGCACCGGCTCTGCCGCCCTCTTGTGCTTCAGCCCATGCTGATTCAATATCTTCAGGCTTTTTTATAGTTGATTGTCCGTGACCGGAAGAACTCATAATCGGCTTCACAACACAAGGAATTCCGATTTCTTCAATTGCGGAATAAAACTCCTCCTTTGTACCGGCAAATCTGTAGTCGGAAGTTTTCACACCAAGTTGTTCTGCTGCAAGACGACGTATTCCCTCACGGTTCATAGTAAGAAATGCTGCATTAGCCGTAGGAGTAATATTAAATCCTTCTTTTTCAAGTTCCACAAGTGTTGGAGTAGCAATAGCTTCAATTTCCGGAATAATATGGTCCGGTTTTTCAAATTCCACAACCTTGCGTAGTTCTTCTCCATCCAGCATATTAAAAACATAGCTGCGATGTGCTATCTGCATTGCAGGTGCATTTGCATACTTGTCGCATGCCACAACTTCCACTCCGAGGCGTTGCAATTCAATAGCCACTTCCTTTCCTAATTCACCACTTCCCAAGAGCAATGCTTTTCGCCCTGCGGGAGTAAATAAAGAACCAATCTTTGACATAAAAACAAATAAATAAATACTCCTACAAAGGTAAACATTAAATCTTGAATAAAAAAAATAAATACACCGCCACTCCTCAAAACAAATGTTAAAATAAGAAACCGCCTCTGTTATGAAGTGACCCCAAAAAGTTGGACAGGTTAAACACTATCCAGTTATAGAAAGAGT
>SAMEA3663271__coassemble_339_pt1 | contig 16514 bp, 13 predicted proteins | sample SAMEA3663271__metabat2_low_PE_018 | metagenome-assembled genome bin SAMEA3663271 (sample SAMEA3663271) | pig gut metagenome | biome: pig gut; feature: pig-associated habitat; material: faeces | place: China | collected 2013
AGCACGATAGAAAATTTTCCATTACAAAGTTAGCGATTTATCCACGCTCGAAAAGAGTGAAACAAGCAGCCTCGACAAATCTTCCTTTTTTTTGGACTCTGCAGGCACAAAATAGCCTATTGATACAACATTTTTTTTGGCAATCAAAAAAAATGTTGTAATTTTACATACTTATTTTGACGCAGAATGGCAAAACAGATAATTGAGACTCCGCTGATGAAGCAATATCTCGAGATGAAACAAAAGCATCCCGATGCCGTGCTTCTTTTCCGAGTGGGTGACTTTTACGAAACTTTTTCCGATGACGCTATTGCTGCTTCTGAAATCCTTGGCATCACTCTCACCAAACGTGCCAACGGATATGCTTCCACAGTTGAACTGGCAGGCTTTCCTCACCATGCTTTAGACACTTATCTTCCCAAACTTATACGTGCAGGCAGACGTGTGGCTATTTGCGAACAGTTGGAAGACCCCAAAATGACAAAAAAACTTGTGAAACGAGGCATCACGGAACTTGTCACTCCCGGTGTGGCAATCGGTGATAACGTGTTGGAGCACAAGGAGAATAATTTCCTTGCGGCTGTTCATTTTGGCAAAAGTGCTGTAGGTGTTGCTTTCCTGGACATCTCCACAGGCGAGTTCCTCACCACGGAAGGAACGTCGGACTATATAGACAAACTAATGGCAAACTTTGCTCCAAAGGAAGTGCTCGTGGTTCGCGGTGCCAAAAGCAAACTTGACTTCACTTTCACAGCCCACTACCTTGCCTACGAATTGGACGACTGGATTTTCACTGAAGATGCTGCGGAGGAAAGGTTGCTCAAGCAGTTTGAAACAAGGTCGCTTAAAGGTTTTGGCATTGTAAAAATGCCTAACGCCATTGTGGCTTCCGGTGCTATTCTGCACTATCTGGATATCACAAAGCACAATCAAATTTCCCACATAACACGCATCAGCAAAATTGAGGAAAACAGGTATGTCCGATTGGACCGCTTCACAATCCGCAACCTTGAACTGATAGACAGTTTTTCTGACGAGGGCAAAAGTTTGCTGAATATCATAGACCGGACAGTTACACCTATCGGTGCTCGCCTGCTTCGTCGCTGGGTTTTGTTTCCACTGAAAGACGTACAGGAAATAAATAATCGCCTGGACGTCGTGGAATATTTTTTCAAGCACCCGGAGCAACGAGAGGATATTCGCTCATACATGGAGCAAATAGGCGATATAGAGAGGCTTACATCTAAAATTTCCTTTGCAAGAATATCACCTCGCGAGATGGTACAACTCAAAAATGCACTTCTCGCTATTGAGCCGGTAAAGCAGATATGCCTTGCCGCAGACCTGCCCACTTTGCACGCTCTCGGTGAGCAATTAAACTCATGTGAGGCTGTAAGCCGTCGCATTGCAAATGATATTGTGGAAGATGCTCCTATAGCCGTAAACAAAGGCACTGTTATTCGTCCCGGTGTAAATGCGGAATTGGACGAGTTGAGAGACATTGCATACAAAGGAAAAGACTACCTCCTCGGAATACAGCAACGTGAAAGTGCAGCAACAGGGATTCCTTCGCTCAAGATTGGCTACAACAATGTTTTCGGATACTATATCGAGGTCACAAACACTCATAAAGATAAAGTTCCGGCGGAATGGATTCGCAAACAAACTCTCGTAAACGCAGAACGATACATCACTCAGGAACTGAAAGAATACGAGGAAAAAATCCTTGGAGCACAAGAGAAAATCGAGGCCCTGGAGCAGCATCTATATGCAGAGCTGATGAATATGGTGAACAGCTATACTCCCGCTATCCAGCTTGATGCAAAACTGATAGCCCGCCTTGACGTACTTGCCGCTTTCACCCATGTGGCACTTGAAAATCACTACTGCCGACCTGTAGTTGACGATTCTTTGAAAATAGAAATCACGGAAGGACGCCACCCCGTTATTGAGAAAAACCTGCCTCCCGGCAAGCCATACATCACAAATACCGTTTGCCTTGACAACGATGGCACTCAAATAATGATGATTACCGGTCCCAATATGTCCGGTAAATCCGCACTGCTCCGCTCCACTGCCCTAAACGTGCTTATGGCACAAATGGGGTGTTTCGTGGCTGCTGAAAGTGCACATATCGGCATTGTGGATAAGATATTCACGCGTGTTGGGGCAAGCGACAATATTTCTCTCGGAGAATCCACATTTATGGTGGAAATGACGGAAGCCGCCTCGATTCTAAACAATATGAGTAAACGCTCACTGATACTCTTTGACGAACTCGGAAGAGGCACTTCCACTTACGACGGCATCTCTATCGCATGGGCTATAGTAGAGCATATCCACAACTTTGGAAATCTGCGTCCGAAAACACTTTTTGCCACTCACTACCACGAACTGAACGAAATGGAAAAATCATTCCCAAGAGTGGTGAATTACAACGTTTCCGTGAAAGAAATAGACGGCAAAGTAGTATTTCTCCGCAAGTTGGAACGTGGAGGCAGCGAACACAGTTTTGGTATTCACGTGGCAAAACTTGCAGGTATGCCAAGGCTTATTGTGGACCGTGCAAACGAGGTGCTCAAACATTTGGAAGCATCAAACAGAGGTAACACTTCCGTGGCAGATGCAGCAGAACAGCCTAAAGCGGAAAACGGAATGCAGCTCTCTTTCTTCCAGCTTGATGACCCTATACTTGAACAGATCCGCAACGAAATTGTGGGATTGGATATCAATAATCTCACACCTATGGCGGCACTGAATAAGCTGCACGATATCAAAAAAATAATCACAGGAAAAGACTAACAAAAACACTAATATTTATATACATTATGAAAGAAATAAACCTTAACATACCCTTGAAAATAGTCAATTTAGACGAACTGAACGAAAAGGAAAGATTACTTGTAGAACAAGCGAAAGATGCCACTTTCCGCTCTTATGCACCATACAGCAAATTCAAAGTGGGTGCCGCAATAGCACTCTCAAACGGCGAAGTGATTGTTGGCTCAAATCAGGAAAATGCCGCATATCCCTCAGGAACCTGTGCGGAACGCTCCGCTTGCTTCTATGCTCACGCAAAATACCCTGAAGCAGGCTTTGAAATGATAGCAGTAGCAGCACGAGGTACCGATGACAAGTTTGTGGATACCCCGGCAGCACCATGCGGAGCATGCAGGCAGTCGCTCCTTGAATACGAAACACTTGCAGGGCATAATGTGGAAGTAATCCTTGCAGGAGAAAAAGAGATATATATTCTTCCCTCCGTAAAGTCGCTGTTACCGCTCTCCTTTGATTCTTTCTAAACAGCCTGTTAATAATCCGGTTTTTTGCAATAATAGTTGATGATACGCAACATTTTTCTACTACAGATGAAACTTTTTGCGACGTAATTATCATCACAAAAATAAAAATTTGCACAAATCAGATATAATTATTAACTTTGCACCCGGTTTCGTAATCTCTGGCGGGACGAGAGGAGCCCGTGAATATTGCGAGTAATGTTAACATTAAAAATTTGCAAAACAAATGGATTTAATTAAAATCGCTGAAGAAGCATTTGCTACCGGCAAACAGCACCCGGACTTCAACGCAGGTGATACAATCACTGTTGCATACCGCATTAAGGAAGGTAACAAGGAACGTATCCAGCAATATCGCGGTGTTGTTATCCGCATTTCAGGCGAAGGCAACAAAAAACGCTTCACTGTTCGCAAAATTAGCGACAACATCGGTGTTGAACGTATCTTCCCTATTGAGTCACCGTTTATCGACTCTATCACAGTTAACAAATACGGTAAAGTTCGCCGTGCCAAACTTTATTACCTCCGTAAACTTACAGGTAAAAAAGCACGTATCAAAGAACGCTACGTTGTTAACAAGTAATTTTTTTGAATGCATTTTTGCAAGCAATAAAAAAGGTGGAATTTTTCCACCTTTTTTTATTGTTTAATCTCTAAACACAATAATTTGCAAAAAAAAGTATGCCTTTATCTGTAACTCCTTAATGGAGGATAGAAAGCATCGGGATAGTGCTCGATTTTGTAATTATCTTGAGTTCCTGTGATAGTGATAATGTCAAACTGTACTTCGTGAGGAACATTGTAGTGGTTTACGAAAGCATTCGCAGCACGAGTCATATTTGCCATTTTCCGCTTATCAACTGCATCTATCGGGTCCAGGAAATCATCACTGCGGGTTTTAACTTCCACAAAAACGATTGTATTTCCTTTCATAGCCACTATATCTATCTCGTATGGCGACATTCTCCAGTTTGTTTCCCTTATTGCATAGCCTTTCCCCACAAGGAACGCACACGCCACACGTTCGCCCCAACGCCCGGTATCGTTATGCACTGCCATAAGGAATAATTAAAGAATCAAGTGAGAACCTTTGCCCAAGTCTCCAACTGCATCTGCCTTGGTGATAATAACCTCTTTAACGCCGGCTTGCAGTGCCTCGAAAGCATTTTTCAGTTTTGGCAACATTCCTCCGCTCACAATTCCGTTTGCCACAAGAGTATCATATACTTCCGGAGTGATAACGGAAATCACGGAGTTGTCATCGTCCTCGCTTCTGAGCACACCCGGCTTTTCAAAGCAAAATACGAGTGTCACATCAAAAAAGCGTGCAAGTGCTTTTGCGGTTTCTCCGGCTATAGTGTCGGCATTCGTGTTCAGCATATTGCCTTTGCCATCGTGAATAAGCGGTGCCATCACAGGCATTATACCGGCAGAAATAAGTGATGCAAGTCTCTCACCATCAACACTATCAACATCTCCAACCCAACCATAATCCACTGTTTTCACCTCGCGTTTATGTCCGCATATTACGTTCATATCCGCTCCGGTAAGCCCCAGGGCATTGACGTTGCGTGCCTGGAAGTTTGCCACGATGTTTTTGTTTACTTTTCCGGCATAAACCATAGTCACCACATCCAGCATCTCCTCTGTTGTGACACGTCTGCCCTCTATCATTACGGTTTCTATTCCCACCTTCGCAGCCATAGCTGTAGCTGAGCGTCCACCGCCATGCACAAGCAGTTTAAGTCCAGGCAAGGCGGAAATATCATCAAGGAGACGCACAAGCGAAGCCTGTTCCTCCACGATTTTTCCTCCTACCTTAATTATAGTGAGTTTTTGCATTGTTTTATTTTATAAATGTGATGAGACTATATTTTGCAGAGAGTTTATTCTTTTTCCACTCCGGCAAATTCCATAAGGTAAGCCTTGATAAATTCGTCTATATCACCGTCCATCACACCATTTACGTTTGCCGTTTGGTGATTTGTACGGTGGTCTTTCACACGGCGGTCATCAAAGACGTATGAGCGGATTTGAGAACCCCACTCAATTTTCATTTTTCCTGCTTCCACCTTCGCTTGCTCCTCCATGCGGTGTTTAAGTTCCTTATCGTAGAGGATAGAACGGAGTTGACGGAGAGCGTTCTCCTTATTTTTTGGTTGGTCTCGAGTTTCCGTGTTTTCAATAAGAATTTCCTCTTTTTCGCCCGTATAAGGGTCCGTAAACTGGTAGCGAAGACGTACTCCGGACTCCACTTTGTTCACATTCTGACCACCTGCACCACCGCTTCGGAAAGTATCCCAAGAAATAAGTGCCGGTTCCACTTTTACCTCTATTGTATCATCAACAAGCGGAGTGACAAAAACGGAAGCGAAAGAAGTCATACGCTTTCCCTGAGCATTGTATGGTGACACGCGGACAAGGCGGTGCACACCGTTTTCACTTTTCAGATAGCCGTAAGCATAGTCGCCTTCCACGTTGATAGTGCAAGATTTTATTCCCGCTTCATCGCCGTCCAGAATATTAGCGATAGACGTTTTATAGCCATGCTTTTCACACCAGCGAAGGTACATTCTCATGAGCATGGATGCCCAGTCCTGGCTTTCCGTGCCGCCTGCACCGGAATTTATTTTCAGCACCACTCCGAGTTTGTCTTCCTCGCGGCGGAGCATGTTTTTGAGTTCCAAGTCCTCTATTTTTGTGATAGCATCGGCATAAATAGCATCAAGTTCCGCCTCCTCAATCAGTCCTTCCTTTATGAAGTCCCAGCCGTTTTGAAGTTCGTCAACGGCGGCTTCCACGCTTTTATAGCCGTCTATCCAACCTTGGATATCCTTAATTTTCTTCATTTGAGCCTGTGCCTCCTTCTGGTGCTCCCAGAAATCGGGCACATGCGTGCGGAGTTCTTCCTCTTCCAGTTGTATTACCTTATTGTCGATGTCAAAGATACCTCCTCAACGCGAGCTTGCGTTCAAAGGTCTGTTTTAGTTGTTCCTGTGTAATCATTATATATTATCAATGTGTATTTTTAATCCAAATTTCCGGTGCCGAACTTAATATAATATAAACCCATACAACACCATAAGAAAGCCCAGATGAAATAGTACCATGGGTCATCGCCTGCCGTTGAACCATAGAAATACATTATTCCATTCATTATCAGGGTATAACCGAATATGCTGGCAGGATTCCAAATAGAATCGTATCCATCACCGTCTCCGACATAAATAAAGAATGAAACTGCTGCTAAAATCATCGCTCCAAGCATCATATACCATTCGCCCACGTATGTCTGCAAATAGACTATAGAATAAATGCTCGCAGCAACGCCTAAGACAATTCCCAAGATATTGCGGAAATACGTAAGTCCGGACATTTCTCTCACATCTGTTAAATATTTACCCGTCCAGTAGTTATCGTCATTATCGTCATTTACAACGTTTTCTACAAAGTCTCCTACAAAAGAATTGTTATTATTGCTGTTTTCTATTTTATCTTGCCATTCACCGTTTAGATAAGAACCTTCATCTCTACGTCCGTCTTTGTAAATATAAGTACCGGTACCGCAAAGGCGTCCTTCGCTATCTTCAGACCATGAGCCTTCAAACCTGTCTCCGTTTGTGAAAGTCACAACTCCGTAACCTTTTCTACAACCGTCAACGAAGTCTCCTACGTTTAGCACTCCGTTTGAATATTTCCAGCGACCTTTGCCATGAGGACCGTTCTCGTTCCATTCGCCTTCATACCAGCCTCCGTTTTCCCATTCCAAACGCCCCTTTCCTGAACGATAACCGTCCTTGTAATAGCCTTTATCAGTACGTTTGTACTTTGAATAGTACCATTCACCATAGCCATCAGGGCCATTCTCGTTCCAGCCGCCTTTGTACCAGTCACCATCTGCCCATTTGATTGTGCCCTGACCGGAACGAACGCCTTCCTTAAACTCGCCGTCGTAAACAGTACCATCTTTGAAAACCCAGCAACCGAAACCGTTAGGCTCGCCGTCTTTTGTCTCACCTTCGTAGTAAGAGCCGTCAGGGTAATTTATTTTGCCCACTCCGGCATCTGCAACAGGTTCTTTGACTCCTGACGCTTCAATTTCCGCTACACAAGTCTTGAAAAGGTCGTAGTCCTTGATAAGTTTGTTTGTGGAGGTTGAGAAATTTTTCAGTGCCGTGGAAAATGCCTGTGAATAATTCGTACTGGAGTTTGAAATCTCACGGATAATGCCGTTTTTCTCCATAAGAATATCTTTATCCGGCATTTGTGCATTCTTAAACACATTACGCAAAAAATAGTATGCTTCTTTATCCGTATTTTCAAGAAGATTGATATCTTTTTCAATCACCTTGGATGCCATAAGCCACTTATTGGCTAATGTCATACACGCATTTTTCTTCTCATCGTTTGCAGATGCGGAAACTCCGCCTATTTCTCTGATAGAATTATCTACAGCCATGGGGATTTAATTTATATAATATTGACACTGAATATTTTTCTTTGTTTTTACGTTTTTAGCCTATACGTCTTGAGTTTATATCGCGTCTTGCATCTTCCACTTCGTCGGCGGAAGCACCTTCAACGTCAAGCTCAAAGTTTATGGTTTGTCCGGAACAAACGCCTGTTACTTTAAGAATACCATCTTCCGTGAGATTGAATTTTACATCTATTCTTGTTCCTTTAGGAACAGGGAAACCCCATGTCAATGCCTTGGAAGCAAGACATTTACACTTGCTTGCACTCACATTGGCATCATAAGAGCGGTCTGCGAGGACTTTAATGGAAACAGATGTTGAATTTTCGTCACGAGTAGTAAATTGGTCTTGACCGATAGTACCGTATTCATCACCTCGAGTAATAAGATGGTAAGACATAGACTGTCCTCCAATTTCGCAGCCCACGCCGTATGAGCAGGAAGATAATGGAGTGGGAGCATCATCTTTCAGAGTAGCGGCTATTGCAGCACCTTCAGCCACAGCGAGGTTTGGTTTCATTCTGTCCAAACGAACGGTAGCATTCGGGAATGCTTCCTTGATAGCCTCACGAATCATAGGCATAAATGAAGAACCACCCACAAGGATAATTTCCTGTATATCATTTGCAGTCAAAGGTTCCTTGGAGTGCTTGATAGCATTTTTCATCATCATAATAGTGTTGAAAACGCTACCCTCCATAAGTTCATTAAAAGCGTCGCGAGTGATTTTTGCCGTGTAAGGCGTTCTATTGTATCGGAAACTGAAATTTGAAAATGCGTTTTGTGACAGCAGTTTTTTTGTTCGTTCAGCAGCCAGAAGAATACTTCCGGCTTCTTTGGTACCGCGGATTTCGTCAAAGTCTATACCTATACCACACTGTTGGAAAGCATAGTTTGCAAGTGCCACGTCCCAATCCACACCACCAAGGTGATGGTCGCCATCGTTTGAAAGTTCTTCAAAACGACCGTTTTTTGCTCGCATAATGGAAACGTCGAAAGTACCGCCTCCAAGGTCATACACCATAAACGTTTTGCCCTCAAGGTCCTTCATGCCGTAGCTGATAGCGGCGGCAGTAGGTTCCGGAAGAAGTTTTATCACTTCCAAACCTGCCAATTCACCTGCCTGGCGTGTGATAGCACATTCCGTAGAGCCGAAATATGCCGGCACTGTTATGATAGCCTTATGAATCGGTTCTAATCCGTCCTGCTCACGCAAGTCGTTAGCATCTTTAACGAGCTTTTTGAGAATCATAGCAGAAATCATCAGTGGAGTGATATTTTCTCCTTGAATGGTTCTCTTATAGTTAGGGTTACCGATTTCTCTCTTGATGAAAGCCACGGTATTTTCCGGGTCACCGCCCATAAGTGCTTTGGCATCATCGCCTACGAGCACATTACCCCCTTCGTCAAAGTACACCACGGAAGGTGTGGTTGGATAACCGTCAAAGTTTTCCAAAACATGTGGTTCACCATCTTCTCCCATCAGGGCTATACAAGAGTTTGTAGTACCAAGGTCTATACCATAAATATCTGCCATTTTTCCTTTGGATTTATTTGTATGTGATAAAAAATTCGTTTTTTGAATATTTAATTAGTCATTTGTGTTCGGGCGATACACCACCTTTGTAACTTCTTCCGGACGAAGAAGGATATATTTGGTGTTTTCGGCTTCGTCTGTATCAATCATAGCGTAGCCCGGACGCTCATTCTTATACATAAAACCTGCTTCAGCGAGTCTCGGGTCTGATGAAAATTCTCTATCTATCACGTTTTGACGTTTTGATACAACATTTGGATTCTCTTTTGAATCCTGCACTCGTATCACACTGTGATTTTCCAAAACGCCAATCACTTGCTTTCTCACGCCCTCTATTCTCTCTATGAAGTTATCTTTTTTGTAATCGTTATTGTTATCTCTGTCATATTCTTCAAAAGACATTTCAATACCGTCCAGAATATCAATAACATCAAGCAATAACTGCTGCTTCACTTTCAGAAAAATATTTTCGTGGTATTTTTCAAGTTGGCGTTTTTGGCTTTTGATTATATCCTGCTGCTTGTCGATAGTAATTTGAAATTCCTCCACTTTTGCAAAAAGAGCGTCCAAAATCTTCATTATTTCCGCAGCGGAACCGGTGCAACCATCGCCGGATTCAGTCTCATTCGGCTTGGCATCTTCTTCCTCTTCATCTTTGAGTTTTACTTGTTCCGTCAGAATAGCATCATTGGCGTTCGCTTTTTCGCCGCTGTCTTTTTTTTGCTCTTCTTTCTCGCTATTATCTGCATCGTTGTTCAAAACCACTTCACAAGAAAAATCAGGGGCGTTAAAATAATTTTCATCCGGTTCTTGCCAAAAATTATCTGAAACCACGCGATTGTCTGCCTTTTCATCATTCACAATCACTTGATTTTTAGCTTCTTCTTTTGGTTCTTCTTTACCAAAAAAAATATTGTTAAACGATATGTCCATTAGACTTAGCGATTTATATGTGAAAAAATTTTTTAATTTGCAAATTTACAAAACATTCTTGAATTTGCCCTCAATATTTTCATCTTTTGTGGTTCTTCAAGGCAAAATAGTGCAGTTGCTTTTGAAGAAAAATACAAAAAAAATACAAATAAAGGTTAAAAACAATATAATTTAGCCTTTTTGACTTTTATTTCGTATATTTGTGAGAAATTTTTAAACTAACACTTTTACATAAATATTTAACCCACATGAAAAAACTCTTACTTTTAATTGCATTAGCTTGCTCACTCTCAGTAGTGGCTCAGCAAGTAAAAGTGGTTGACATTCAGCAAGTAAATCTTGCAGGACAAACCGCTTATCACCCTCTGTTTATGCCTGACGGCAATAGCTTGCTCGTAACATCTGAAGGTTATGACGGACTTGCTCTCGTAAACCTCAGTACAAAAGCTTACACTCATCTCACAGATATGCCGGGTGCAGGTTACTACCCTGCTATCAGCGAAGACGGCAGCACTATCGTAACTCGCTGCATGGATTCTCAAAACTTCACTCAAGATATTTACACACTTGATGTTGCAACTAAAAAGACAGCAAGACTTGCACAGCAAGTGGCCCATACAAACCAGATGCTTTTGGAAAAAGGACAGGTTACTTATTCCGCAAGCGGTAAAGCCGTTTCTGCAAGAGTAAAAAACATCTCAATGCCTGTAACTCGCTTTTCCACTTTCGTTACTGAGGAAGACCTCAAAATTGTGGTTTACGCAGGCTCTGTTCGCACTGTGATTGACCCTCTCGCAGGCAAATTCGAAAGCTGGGACCCGCAGTACTGCTGGACTTCACTTTCACCAAACGGCAAAAGAATCCTCTTCACCTGCCGCAATAATTCATACACTTGTAACTTGGACGGTAGCGGACTTGTGGATTTAGGTCAAATTCGTGCTCCGAAATGGTGCGGAAACGACTACGTTGTGGGTATGAACGACCAGCACGATGGTTATTTCTTCACTAAATCAGACATATTGATTGTGAAAGCAAACGGCACTCAGATGCAGCAACTCACCACTTCTTCCGATGAGATAAAAATGTATCCCGCCGCTTCTGCCGATGGCACCAAAATTGCTTTCAACACTCTTGACGGCAAACTTTACGTAATGACAATCTCAAAGTAACACATCGCTATGAAAAAGTTATATATCTCTATATTAGCACTTTGCATTTGTGCTATCACAAACGCCGCAAACTTCTACATCAACCCGGGTCATGGTGGTCACGACTCAGACGACCGTCCTACTGCAATGCCACTCGGTGTAGCCATGTTTTATGAATCAGATGGTAACCTCGACCGTGGTTTCCACCTCCGCGATTTCCTCCAGGGATTAGGTTGCGGTGTGAAGATGTCTCGTACTACCAATAATTCATCAGACGACCTTGCACTTTCCACTATTGCTGCTAATTCAAACTCTTACGGGGGCTACTTTATGTCTCTCCACTCAAATGGAGCAAATGCCAGTGCAAACTACGTAATATCTTTCTATAAAGGCTACTCTGCTTCTTATCCTAATGTTCCGGCAGGAGCACAAACTATGGCTGAAAAAGTCTCTTCTTGGCACTCTAATAATCACATGACTAATACCACGTATTCCACTCCTCGCGGTATTAGCGACTATTCTTTCTACGGCTATCACCTCGGCGTACTTCGTACTAATACTCGTCCCGGTTACCTCGTTGAATCTTGGTTCCACGACTATCGTCCCGAGGCTCTCCGTATGAAATCCACCTTATATAACAAGTACCTCGCATGGCAGATTGCTCGTGCAGCTAAAGACGCCCCTGGAATTTCAAACACACTGAGCGGCTGCGTTATCGGTGACATACGCGACGTTTCCAAATCTTGCGGATACACAAACTACACTACTCGCGGACGCGACTCTTACCTCGCACTTAACGGTGTTACCGTAAAACTTATAAACTCTTCCGGTGCTACAGTGGCTACTTGCACCACAGACAACTGCTGCAACGGTTTCTACGGATTCTTCGGTCTTTCTGCCGGTACTTACACTATTCAGGTAAGCAAAAGCGGATACAAGTCACAAACAGCTACTGTTTCCGTTTCAAACAATGCTTCTACCAAAAAGACTTTTGACCTCTCTGAAGGCGTTGACACAGGCATCTCACTCAACCCGACAACTGCTACATTCGGCTCTACAACCGTAGGAACAACTTCTTCAAAGAGCATCACTGTTACAGGTACCGGTCTTTCCGCAAATATCAGTGTTTCAAACACAGATAATACAAACTTCAGCATTTCAACTACTTCTTTCGGTACTTCTGGCGGCACACTCACTGTAACATACAAGCCACAGTCTGCCGGCAACCATAGCACTACAATTTCTTTTGCTAGCGGTTCAAACAAAGCTTCTATGGTTGTTTCAGGTTCTGCGGTAAACCCACCGCTCCAACTCACGGAAGTTTGGAACTACTCTGAAAACAAGGGCAACAAGGCTTCTTGGATGACAGAATACTCAAACTATAGAAATATGGCATTCGGCAACGGTAAACTTTACGTTGTGGATACCGGTGCAGGCGTTATTCGAATCATCAACTCACAAGACGGCTCACACCTCGGTGACCTTGACATGACAGGCGTTAGCGGCGGTGCACTTTCACTTGTTGACGTTGCTTTCGTTGACGGCAAACTTATCGGTACAAACCTTACGACTTCCGCTCTTGGAACGCCTCTCAAAGTTTATATTTGGGATAATGACAAGTCTGCTCCACGCGTACTCCTTGAAACTACGGATATCGGTGGCATGAACCGTATCGGTGACTGTATTGAAGTGAAAGGCAACCTCACAAACGGTGAACTTGTTTTCCTTGGTCAGCAAACACGTACATACAATACATCTTCTACAACAACTGCGACAGGCAACTGTAATACTATTATCCGCTACGCTATCACAAACGGAACAGTTTCCACTACTGCACAAAAAGGTGATATTGACGGATTCATCATCGGTCTTTCTCCTCGAGCCGTTCCTTACGGAAACGACTATTTCGTAGTTGGTCAAAACTATCACCCATCTGTATGTACTGCTGCTGGTGAACTTACCACTACCGTTTCCACAAGTGCATTCAATTGCAAGCAAGGTAACGACTTCGTTCCATTCACTTACAAAGGCGACACATTCGCATTTGCTACAGACTACGCAGCATACGCTACTGCAGACGTTGCCACTAAATCTCTCCTTGGAGGACGTGCTATTCTCCTCAACGCAAACAGCGGCTGGACAGAAGCAACAAAAGTGGGCGAATATCCGTCAGGAGGTATGGGTAACACTACACGTAACACTTCTATGTCATCAAGCATCTGCGTAGCCGTAAATGGTGACAAAGGTGTAGAAATGTGGGTACTCATTCACAACCAAGGTATTGCATACTACAGAGCAGGTACAACTCCTACTTACGTATTTGAAGACCTCCCGACACTCTCCGTAAGCGAAACTTCTCTCACATTTGAAACTGAAAAATGCGTGGAAGTAAGCAGAACTATAAACGTAAGCGGTGTGGACTTGGAAGGCGACATCACTCTGTCACTCACAGGTGCTAATGCAGACCAATTCACTCTATCTGAAAACACTATCTCTAAAGCTTCTGCAAACCGTAACATCACCGTTACTTACAAGCCTCAAGATTATGGCACACACACTGCGGAAATCTTAATCTCTTCTACTCGTGCAGCAGACGTCAAGGTGGCTCTCAAAGCTACAAATACCGCTGTCTATATTCTTAAAGGCTACGAACTTACCCAAGATTGGAGCGTCAAGAGCGGACTTATGGCTGCATCAGACACTCGTTGGGCTGCTCTCAAAGACGGCAAAATATATGTAAACGACAAGGCTAACAGCGTACTTTACTACGTTGACCAGTCCGGTTTCCACAATACGGGAATTGCTACCGCTGCGGGTACTGCAATCGCAAGTGACGATGCAGGCAACCTTATTATTTCTACAAGTTTTGACACTGCCGCAGGCAGCACAACATACAAAGTAATACCAAACGGAAGCACAACCGCACAAGACCTCACTCTCACTATGCCAAGCGGTGTTACAGCGGCTATAAATCAATACCTCGGACATATCACAGGCAATATTATGGATAGCAGCAAGGGCGGTGCAATGTTTATAATGCCAAATGGTGCTACAAGCGTTGCCAAGTTTGTAATTAAGGGCGGTGCACAGAGTGAAACTCACTCAATTCCGGTAGGTGTAGTAACATCAGATACACAGACTATCGCATTCTCACTCTCAAGCGACCCGGCAAGCGATGCCATAGCAGTTCGCAAACGTGGTGATAAGCATTTCTACGTTCACAATGGTACTGAATTTGCCGCTTATCCTGATAATGGCGTGAACCTCACAGCCGGCGGAACAATATTCAATTTCTGCGGCAAACGTTGGGGTGTGGAACCTATCGGAACAAACTATTGCGACGGATTCCAAGTTGTGAACTACACTGATAATACAGTTGTGGCTACTCACACTGCAGAAATCTCCACAGCTGCTGCAAAACCAAATGCAAACTGCATCATGGTGAATCTCAAGGACGAATGGACTGCTGAAATTTACCAGTACGTTCCGGGTAGCATCGCTGCGAAATACACATTTGCTGCAATTCGTGAAATTGATGCAGTGGAAGACGTGGAAGTTTCACAAGGTGTGATAGTGAACAACGGTACTGAACTTGTTCTTGAAGGTGTTGATGCAGTGAACTTTGCAGTTTACTCTATCACAGGCGGTTTAGTTCGCAATTCAGACAACAATACTATTGATATTGAAGGTCTCAAGGGCGTTCACATCGCAGTGGCTATAGATGCAAACGGTAATACTTACACTCTCAAATTTATCGCAAGATAATCCACTTAACTAAATCAAAATAATATCTCGCTTTAGCGTAAATTAGGCTCGCTAAAGCGAGATATTTCATTATAACTTAAAGAAGAATATCTCACCCGGCTTATTGCGAAAATAGCCAAATTAAGCATGATTTATCACTCATCTCAAATAGGAGTATCTCGCATAATATTTGACCCATATGCCCAATTTTTAGCATAACAATCGTCAGTTTAGCGAGATAAATCACTCATCTAAAAATAATATCACTAACGCATAAAACCGTCTTTGCACTTCTTATTGGAAACTTTCAACGTTGTAATAACAATATAAAAATTACGAACAATTTCATCTTTTTGGAAATAATTCGTAATTTTGTATTGGAGATTCCGAGTGTTTTGGGAGGAGGATCCCACCACATTCTGTCACGAATTGTTTTGACAGGTGAATCTACTATCGGGAGCTACAGCAGTTCTCAGAGAAAATATAATAACCACAAGGAAGTACATTATTGGGAATGGGGATCCGTACTAAGACGCCCGATTGTGAGAAAACTTTGTTGGAAGAGGGCCACCGGGTGCGGACGACTCTCTTTTTTCTACTGAACCGTGTTATGTAACATAATTTAGAAATAGAACAGCAAAAAGCCTATCCGAAGATAGACTTTCAAGTATAATTTACTATTATATTATCAGAATAATTCAGAATGGCTTCCAAGGCGAACAAGTTTGATGATGTTTTCTTCTTCGTCGAGCCAAATCAGTAACAAGTCATTTTCGACATGGCATTCCATAAATCCATTATAATTGCCTGTCAATTTGTGTGGATTATAATTTTCCGGTACCAAGCCTGTTTCTTGTAGAGAAGTAAGAACAGCTTTAAGATGCTCTATCTTTTTCGGATTGTTTTGAATGCGTTTAGGGTCTTTTTTAAACTGCCCGGTCATTTTCAGTGTAAACATACCCCTACAATGACGCAATAACCGAATCAAGATTGTTTACATCTAAAGTTTCCAAGTCGCGATTTTCACGAGCCTCTTTCATAGCAGCCAAAGTTAATTTATTTGGATTGCTAAATACAGCGTCCATCAAAACACTTTCGACATAGTTGTTCAAACTGCGATTTTCTCTTTCAGCAGCCTCTCTTAACTTATTTAGTAAACTTGTGCTTAGTCTAAAAGCAGTTTGTTTTCTTTCGATTACGACAGCCATAGTTATATAATATATTATATTTATAGTGCAAATGTATAACATTTATATCACACAAACAAATTTTCAAACAAAAAAGTTCCAATAAACAGCAAAAAGAGGCTGTCTAACAACCAAAGTGAACTGCACCCCAAAAGTTAGACACAAAACTTTTGGAGTGCAGTTTAATTATGA
>SAMEA3663271__coassemble_340_pt1 | contig 16464 bp, 20 predicted proteins | sample SAMEA3663271__metabat2_low_PE_018 | metagenome-assembled genome bin SAMEA3663271 (sample SAMEA3663271) | pig gut metagenome | biome: pig gut; feature: pig-associated habitat; material: faeces | place: China | collected 2013
AGATTTTGTGTATAAAATAGAGACTGTCTAACTTTGGTTGTTAGACAGCCTCTCTAATTTTTTGACAAAATTACCTCCTTTACCAACAGTGTCCTAAATTTGGGAATAAACTTCTATTGGATAATTGTAGAACTTGCACCTTGCAGCTCCCCAATTTCATAGCACCGTTGCACTTTTTGCCGTAGCCTACTCTATGTCGTTTCCATCAATCATACACCAATAAAGACACTCAGACTCCCAAAAACTCAACACCCAAAGAATTTTTTTGCTTAAATTTGCCAAAACCGTGCATCTATTGGATTGTATTTTCTTATTTCATAGATAATGACCGCTCAAGTTTTAACAGAAACTCTTTTTTATCCAAACCTCCCGTGAACCCCGTTAGGGAGTGATTGCTGCCTATAACACGATGACAGGGAATTATAATATCAATACCATTTGCACCTATGGCTTGTGCTACGGCTCTCACTCCTTTTACATTGTTAATAATCTCAGCAATCTCCATATAGCTCCTTGTTTCTCCGTATGGAATGTCAAGTAATGCTCTCCAAACCAGAAGCTGAAAATCCGTGCCTACAGGGTGCAACGGAATATCAAAATTTTTGCGATTGCCGGCAAAATAGTCATCAAGTTGCTTTTTTGTCTGTTCAAGAACCGGTGAAGACTCAATCCTGAAATCGGCATTTACATATCGCCCGATTCTACGAATATTTCTCTCCGCACAATCCAATCCATTCCAGTCACACAGACACAACGAATTGCCCATTGATGCCAAAATAATTTCCCCACATGGAGATGAGTAGTATTGTATGCAAACTTTTTGCACCAAATTATCTCGTTTATTCATATTTTCTTAATATTATACTTTGTATTGTATGGATATAGACTTCTCGGGCAACCTTCAGAAAGTTTATAATGCAAGGCTATGAGAGAGTAATCCGCAAACTGTATATATTTTGGATGTAAAGTTACAAATTATTGGCGATAAATCAAGTAAGAACCTGCAATGCGTTGATGCAATATCGGGACACGAAAAAAATTTTGATTCCAAGGGCCAAAATGAATAGTTATTTGACATATACAGATAATAGAAACAAAAATATTGGTAATTTTTCCTTTAATTCCGGTATAGGAAATAATGCTATTTAATAGTAACTTTGCATCAGAAAAAAAATTAAACATAAAAAATCTTGGATATATGATTATTGAAAGCATTAAATCCCCGTCAGACGTAAAGAAATTATCTATTGAAGAACTTAAAACGTTGGCAGTTGAAATACGCACTCTGCTCATGGAAAAATTGAGTCGCCACGGCGGACACTGCGGGCCAAACCTTGGTATGGTGGAAGCAACAATAGCTTTGCACTACGTTTTTAACTCTCCTCAAGACAAAATAGTGTTTGACATCTCTCACCAATCATATTCACACAAGATGCTTACAGGACGTGCGGAAGCATTCCTGAATGAAAACCATTACAACGACGTTTCCGGTTACACCGAACCGTCCGAAAGCGAACACGACCACTTTGTCATCGGACACACCTCCACTTCCGTCAGTCTCGCCGGAGGACTTGCAAAAGGGCGTGACTTAAGAGGCGAAAAAGGAAACGTGATTGCAGTAATAGGTGACGGCTCACTCAGCGGCGGCGAAGCACTGGAAGGACTTGACTGGGCAGCTGAATTAGGTTCTAACTTCATAATAGTGGTAAACGACAATCAGATGTCTATAGCGGAAAATCATGGCGGACTATACTGCAATCTGCAAGAGCTGAGAGATTCTAACGGCACTTGCAGCAACAACCTTTTCCGTGCTATGGGACTTGACTACATATATGTGGATAACGGCAACGATATTGAAGTGCTTATTGAGGCTTTCAAGAAAGTGAAAGACATCACCCACCCTATCGCAGTTCACATAAACACACTCAAAGGGAAAGGCTACGAACTTGCAGAAAAGAATAAGGAAAGATGGCACTGGAGTGCACCTTTTGATATCAATACCGGTGAACTCTTGCACCCGGTCACAGCAGAAACCTACGATGAAGTGACTGCAACTCACCTTCTGGAACTCATAAAAAAAGATTCCACAGTATGTGCTATCACGGCAGGCACACCGGGCATTTGGAATTGGACTCCGGAACGCCGCAAAGCTGCCGGCAAACAGTTTATAGACGTAGGCATTGCAGAAGAACATGCCGTGGCTTTAGCTTCGGGGATAGCAAAAGCAGGAGGCAAACCTGTATTCGGAGTTTGCAGTTCTTTTATCCAAAGAGCTTACGACCAACTGTCACAAGACCTCTGCATAAACAATAATCCTGCGACTATACTCGTACTTTGGGGTTCTCTATCCACAATGACAGATGTGACACACTTATGCCATTTCGACATTCCTCTGCTTGCCAACATTCCCAACCTTGTATATCTCGCGCCTACAAATCGTGAAGAATACCTTGCCATGCTTGATTGGAGCATAAATTATACAGAGCACCCTGTTGCAATACGAGTACCCGTGGGTGGCACGGTTTCCGCAACGCGTCCCGTGCAAGACGACTATTCAGACTTGAACAAATATGAAGTAGTGAAAAGCGGAAAAGACGTAGCCATTCTTGCACTCGGCAATTTCTTCTCTTTGGGAGAAAGCATTTGCAGACTGCTGGAAACAAAAGGAATCAATGCCACACTGATAAATCCACGATATATCACCGGAATTGACACAGACTTGATGGACAATCTCAAATCAGACCACAAACTCGTTGTAACACTGGAAGACGGTGCACTTGACGGAGGCTTCGGCGAAAAAATTGCACGCTATTACGGCAATTCAAACATCAAAACTCTATGCTACGGTGCAAAAAAGGATTTTGTGGATCGCTACTCTCCAAAAGACTTTCTTGCAGCCAACCGCCTCGTAGATTCCATGATTGCTGAGGATATTATCAACACGTTATAATAGTTATATTTAAATATTATTCTCACACAATGAACATATTATTAAAAACTATTATTGTAGCAACACTGACGCTGTTCTCTGCATCAGCATGTTCAAAAAATAATCCTGAAAAGAAAATGGAACAAAAGAAAATCTTAGTAGTCTATTTCTCTGCAACGGGAAACACGAAACAAGTTGCCATAGAATTGGCAAATATCGTCAATGCCGACATTTGTGAAATTGAACCTGTGAACCCCTATACAAATGCCGACCTTAATTGGCACAATAGTAAGTCACGAAGTTCAATAGAAATGAACGACACTCAAGCAAGACCCGAAATAAAACAAGTCCATATCGATGTCACGGAATACGATTATATCTTCCTCGGATACCCTATATGGTGGGACCTTGCACCAAGAACTATCAATACATTCATTGAAAGCAACAACTTCGCAGGAAAAACAGTAATTCCATTTGCCACATCAGGGGGAAGCTCAATAAACGGCAGTGTGGCAACACTCAAAAAAACTTATCCTGAGATAAATTGGCAGAACGGCAAATTGCTTAACAGTGCAAGTAAAAAAGAAATAAAAACTTGGTGTAATGATTTGTAAGAGTAATATAGACACAGTACAACAATTCAACGAACTATATGGGTGCGAAACCTTGCACCCACTTGTCAGCGTTGTACGTTACGACAAGCCTACAGAAATTCAAGAGCATATTGTTCAATATGGCATTTATGCACTCTTTCTAAAAGAAAACAAAGGTTGCAAACTCTCATACGGAAGGACAAAATACGACTTTGACGAAATGACTGTCACAAGTTTTGCCCCCGGACAAACTATTCACATTCAACCTATGCCCGGTGTTCAGTATCCCAAATGGACAGGCATAGTTTTTCACCCGGACCTACTTTCTCGAACTCAGCTGGGCAGAAACATAAGTCGCTACGAATTTTTTGGCTACAACAGTACTGAAGCCTTGCACCTTTCCGCACAAGAAGTAGAAGTATTCCGAGGTGTTCTCAATATGATTGAGCAAGAACTACATCACGCAATAGACAGCCACACTCGTGAACTTATAGTTTCAAACATTGAACTATTACTAAACTATTGTCTCCGTTTTTACGACCGCCAATTCATAACACGTAAAGACATAAATCACGACATTGTGAAAAAATTCATCTCTTTGCTTGATAAATACATTGATACAAAAGCAAGCACGGAAGGAATCCCAACCGTAGCATATTTTGCAGACAAATGTTGCCTTTCCACAGGCTACTTCGGCTCACTGATAAAAACAGAAATGAATCGCACTGCCAAAGATATAATAGCAGACAGACTCCTTGCACACGCCAAGCAACTATTAAACTACGACACTTTGACTATCTCCGAAATCAGCGACCACCTCGGCTTTGACTATCCTCAACATTTTGTACGCTTTTTCAAATCACATACAGGCAAAACGCCATCGCAATTTAGAAAAGCATCATAATTTAAGAACATTTATTATGAAAAAGGCTCTTATACGACGCTTTGCTTTTTCTAAAAAATAATCAAACGGGGGGAAAAAACGGATAATTTTCAATTTTGCTGTGTTTTTCATACCAGAAAATTATTATATTATTGATTCTGAATAAATTGTGTGTTTTCTAAAATTTTGCGTCACCTTTAGCGGCAGATAGTTGGCATAGCAGTAGCGGCAGAGATGTGGGCAGGTGTCCACTGCTACCACTGACCCTACAGTTCTCGGTATCAAGCCTATCCCGAACATTCAGCAGAAAATCTCCGCTATGATTGAGAAATATCGTGCCGAAACACTCGACATCGAAGATGTGGAGTTCGAGTAAACGGATTTGGAACTGGATGTGTTATTTCCAGATATTAAAGCCCAACAGAGCAGCAATACCATAGAGAGCCATTAAAATAATCCAATACACAAAAAGTCGCAGAATTACAGATAGCCATTTAGAGGACACTCTCTTTTTAACAATTCTGTCCACCGGCTGACTTATAAATCCGAAAATAATACAAACTATTAGTATTGCTAACCACATATTTTGAAGTCTTTTATTTTCTCCGCAAATTTACATATAAATTTCGAGATTTCTACACCGACAGAATAAAAAGGTTAAGGCCGCCACAAATTAATTGCCTCGGCACAAGTGGCAAGCCGAAACGGAAGCCTCATATCCGCAAGCCGACGAGCAAAAGTCAACATATCCTCCGTTTCCCACTCTCGATAATTTATTCCCGCTGCACGAAGATTGCGTGCCACGCTGCGATAAACAGCAATATCAGCAAAACTAAATACGAACTTCTCCGTATAGCCTTTCAACTGCTCCGCAATGGCTGCAATTCTATGCAAAAGCAATTTCGGAGATATCTTATCAGTTAGTAATAGAGGGTCGAACCGCCATACAACGCTTCCTAAGACATATTCGTTAACAATTCTCTTAAATGTGTCAATCCTTTCGGCAAGCCAAGGCACACCCGGCTCTAATTGCTCGGCATCGTAGTCATTGAGCATGTATTGCAGATAAAAGCCAATGCCTTTATCTTTCAGAATAGGTAAATACGTAATAAGCGGTTGGGGATTCTTTGACCAAAACACCACAAAGCGAATGTGAGCCATCGACACTTAGCTATCCTTGCCATTAAACGGATTACGCCACATCAGATAGCCCTCATCAAGGCGATTAAAGAACCAATCTGCATAAAAAGCCGGAATATCCGTAGCCCTACTTGCCGACACTATTACCGGAGCAATAGCCTCAACATCTATGCCATGTTTATTGCGAATAATCATCTTCTTATGTGCCATATTGCAACTGTGGTTTAAAACTTTTTGCAAATTTTCAAAACAGCTGAGCAATATTCGTGCACATATCTGCTAATAACAAAAAAATCGCTGATATTTCTATCAGCGATTTTTCAAGTGATCCGCCTGGGGCTCGAACCCAGGACCCCATCCTTAAAAGGGATGTGCTCTACCTGCTGAGCTAGCGAATCTACCTATTTTGCTCCGAGTCAATTCCCAAAAGCGTTGCAAAGGTACGAACTATATTTTGATTGTGCAAATTTTTCAGCACTTTTTTACGCCATTTTTTTGACACAATTTCATAAAGCTCTAATTTTCAATGAAATAATTTTTATAGATTTTTATTGATATTTTCAATGTAATCCAGAATTTCTTCTTTTCCTGTTCCCTTAGCACTTGATGTGCAGAAAAATTGCGGCACTACTTCCCACGTTTTGAGAAGTTCCGTTTTATATTCTTCCATAGCACGAGCAGCAGCGGTTTTGCTAACCTTATCCGCTTTTGTGAAGATAATAGAGAATGGCACACCGTTTTCACCAAGCCAATTAATAAATTCAAGGTCAATTTTTTGTGGCTTGATTCGAATATCAACGAGCACAAAAAGACTTGTAAGTTGTTCTCTTTCCGCTATATATTGCTGAATAATACGGTAAATTTCTTCTCTGCTCTCACGGCTACGCTGTGCATATCCGTAACCGGGCAAATCCACGAGAAACCAGTCATCATTTATCAGAAAATGATTTATAAGTAACGTTTTTCCCGGTGTGGCAGAAGTTTTTGCGAGGTTTGAAATGCCTGTAAGCATATTGACGAGCGAAGACTTGCCCACATTACTACGTCCTATAAATGCATATTCGTGACGCTGCTCCGCAGGACATTTTTTCACATCACTGTTACTTACAACAAACTCTGCTTTCGTTATTTCCATAATGCTCAAGTACTTAATCAATAAATCTTTTTGTCAAATCGCCAAAGTTCTCAATGCGACGGTCCCGTAGGAACGGCCACCAACGACGTACTTGCTCCGAACGACTGAGATTTACTTCAATTATTTTTTCTTCTTCGCTATCAGAAGATGCTCGGAACATAAATTCTCCTTGCGGCCCTACCACAAAACTATTTCCCCAGAACTGAATACCACCTGTCACACCGGACGGGTCTGTCTCGTGTCCTACGCGATTAACGGTGACTACAGGCAGACCGTTTGCTACTGCATGACCTCGCTGCACCGTTACCCATGCTTCAAGTTGGCGAGATTTTTCTGCTTCAGTATCGCTGCTTTCCCAGCCAATAGCCGTTGGATAAATAAGTATTTCCGCTCCGAAAAGAGCCATAAGTCTTGCTGCCTCCGGATACCATTGGTCCCAGCATACAAGCACACCCAACTTGCCTATAGATGTAGCAATGGGCTTGAAACCCAGGTCACCGGGTGTGAAATAGAATTTTTCGTAGTATGCAGGGTCATCAGGAATGTGCATTTTGCGATATTTTCCAGCCATAGTACCGTCTTTTTCAAACACCACGGCAGTGTTGTGATAAAGTCCGGCTGCACGCTTCTCAAATAGCGATGTTACCAGCACTATACCGTTTTCTTTTGCAATTTTTGCATAGAAGTCTGTTGTTGCAGAGGGAATTTCCACAGCCAAATCACAGTTATTCACATCTTCCACTTGGCAAAAGTACAACGAGTCGTGAAGTTCTTGATTTACGATGAGTTCTGCCCCGTTATTTGCAAGTTTTGCGATTTTTTCCGCAAGTTTTTTTTGGTTTGCAGTTATATCGCTTGTATTATGTTGCTGAATAATTCCTACTTTTAATATTTTATCTGCCATTTGAAGAAAGTATTAAACATATTAAAAAATCTCAACTGTATTTCTCACCACCCACCATAAAAGAAGAATGACAAGTACTGTCCAACCCACCACTGCCGAGTTCATTGTGGCATGGAAACGTGGCAACCTTTTTTTTAGGATTGCCGCCGCAGAATAAATCACGAGAAACGGCACTGCTATGAACAAAATTGCATTGTAATGCAATGCTTCTGCAATATTTCCGTTCAAGAGTGCATGGAAAGCACGCTGAGTGCCACAGCCGGGACAGTCATAACCCGTGATAAGTTTTGAAGGACACCTCGGGAAAAATGAATATTGAGCCGGATTAAAAAGGTAATATACAACAATAATCGCAGCGACAATAAGAATCGTTGCCACTGCGATTATAGTGCTTTTTTTCATAATAATTGCAAGGCTACTTGGATTGGCATAACCAGCAATCCAAGAGTAACTGAAATGATTATCCACATTTGAGCTGTTTCCGATGCTTTTTTGGCACCTTCCACATCACCGCGGTCAAAGCGAGAATTTACCATTGTGGCATAGATAATAGATACTATTCCGCATGGCAAGCAGCACAGGATTGTCACTATAATAGCCCATGCGAGGTATGAATCCGGGCGTTGTGCTTCGTTTGGATTCTCATTTTTACGCTGAGTATTGTAGCCTGTATTTTGGTAGGCGTCACTGGCAAAGTGATATGAGTAATTGCCGGAGTTGGCATCACTATTGTCTGAAACATTATTGCCGTTTACCCCGGAAGAATATTGGGAGTTTACATCTGCATTATTCGTATTATCCTCAAAATCTTCCGTTTGCTGCTGTTCTTCGGCACTTATGATATCCATAATTTCCCTCACCTGTGCAGCCGGCACCCACTGTGGCAGTCCTTCATGCCATACGGGAGTGTTAGGCGTGACTGGTAGAAGTTTTATGTCCTCAAGTTCATAAGGACCCTGCTGGCGATTTGCAATTATTACCCAATATTTCATTTGTTATTATACGTACTCTGAATAATTAGAAGAATTTAGTCTCTGTTCCCAGGATATCTGAAAGCAGGTTGTTTGCGAGTCGGCTGGCACCAATACGGAAATATTCATTTGTTAGCCATTGGTCACCGAGGACTTCCTTAATGATAGTGAAATAGGCCACCGCCTCATCTGTTGTAGCAACACCACCGGACGCTTTGAAACCAACCATATTACCGGTTTTCTCGTAATATTCCTTTATGCACTGAGCCATAACATAAGCGGCTTCAAGGCTTGCACCCGGATATTCCTTACCTGTGGAAGTTTTAAGGAAATCAGCACCGGAATATAGAGAAAGGATAGAAGCATTCTTGATATTTTCAGCAGTTTTGAGAGCACCTGTTTCAAGGATTACTTTGAGACGAGCATCACGGCAAGCATGCTTGAGTTCCTGGATTTCATCGCACACTTCTTCGTAGTCACCGTCAAAGTAGTTTCCAAGGTTAAATACAATGTCTATTTCATCTGCTCCACCGTCAACAGCAAGTGCCGTTTCTGCCACTTTCACTTCCAAGTAAGACTGTGAAGAAGGAAAACAACCGGAAACACAAGCAACATTCACGTTTGTAACGTCAAGAATAGTGCTTACCACCTGAGCGAAATTCGGATATACGCAGATAGCAGCAACGTTTTTGAGTTCCGGGTGTTCATCATCAAAATCGTTTACACGTTCTACGAATTTTGCCACTGATTGTGGAGAGTCCGTGCTTTTAAGCGTAGTGAGGTCTATAGTATTGAACAGAAAACGATATACGTCAGCGTTCATGTTTTCCTGTTTGTGTTCGGCAATAATTTTTTCTACTGCCGCTTTCACTTTAGCGTCGTCAGACTCAACTTGTGAAGCATTTATGGCTTCGTGATATTTATCTACCATCATTGTTTTTTTGTTTGTAAAATGTAAAGTGTTATGTTTTATTATGTTAGTTTCGGATTTGATTTATGCCTTTCCGCATCACGGAGTGTTTTCTTGCGGATATTTGCATTTATAGCCTCCGTGAGGTTCACTCCGGTCTGGTTTGCTATTGCCACTGTCACCCATAGCAAGTCGGCAAGTTCATCTGCAAGATTTTGGTTTTCACCCGGTTTGAACGATTGGTCTCCATATTTTCTTGCCATAATACGGGCCACTTCTCCGGTTTCTTCAGCGAGTACAGCCATATTTGTGAGAGGAGAAAAATACCTCACACCCACTGTCTTAATCCACGTATCCACAGTTTTCTGGAGTTGTGAAATAGTCATATCTTGTATGGTGTTTTCTTCGTTCATTCGCGGAGTTTTGAGTCAATAATTATTGTTACGGGACCATCATTGACAAGGCTCACTTGCATATCTGCTCCAAAGACGCCTTTTTTCACATCTTTGCCCAAAATTTGTGCAACTCGGGAGCAATAAGCATCATAGAGGGGAATTGCCGTTTCATGCCCGGCGGCACGAATATAACTTGGGCGATTGCCTTTCCTTGTGGAAGCATTCAGCGTGAACTGGGAAACAGCAAGCACTTCTCCGCCAACGTCCAATACGGACTTGTTCATCACGCCGTTTTCATCATCAAAGATTCTGAGAGATGCCGTTTTGGCAGCAAGCCATTCCATATCTTCCGGAGTATCGCCCTCTGCCACACCCACAAGAACAAGCAGTCCGGCACTTATAGCCGAAACGCACTGCCTGTTGATTGAAACCGACGCAGACGTCACTCTTTGGATAACTATTCGCATCTATCTGTGTATTTTTCACAAAGTTACTAATTTTTCAGCATATTTCTGCAAAAACACAAAAAGTTTTTTTCATTACAGCCAAAAAGGACACGCAATGGGTGCAATACACATTACCTCCTTTTTCCGGCACTGCGACTCCAACTATTGAAATTGCATAGTGATTCAATATAGTCCTGCACGTCCGTAGGTAAAGCAGGGAAAAAATCGTGTCCCGTGACTGCCTCCACGCTATCTATGGAAACGGCACAGTTTTGCATGCCTCCGGGTACTTTTCCGTTAGGCATAATAAACCCTATAGCCTGATTTTTCTCTGCAAAAGGCGACAATATAACTTTGAAAAACCGCTGCGGCACCGCAACTCGACTATCGCCTAAAAATTCACGTATATTATCCGTCAAGACAGGGCCGCAAATCACTATTATTGTGGAATCCGCACATGCTTTAGCACGACATTTTTCTTCAAGTCTTTTCCAAGAACCGCGATTCAGGTCACCAGCCTGCGGACATACGTTTGTAAGATAAAAAGATTCTCGCATAGCCTGCTCACTCCACTTCATATCCGCAGCCGGAGCCATGTGCCCGCGGTCGTAGCCGGAATATTTATAGTCCCAATCATCAGGGCAGCCGGGGACTGATTCATCGCAAGCAAATTTATTATATCGAGGTTCCTCGCCAAGCGTTTCATCACCGGTAAGTTCCCATGCCACCCAATTGGGTATATGCATACGTGGATTAAAAGACATTTTCATTCCCTCATAATCCACTATCACTTGCTCCAAATTCGGATTTGTGTGCACTTCCAGCAACTGTGAAACAGAAGTACCATAAATATCCGAGGAATTTTCAGAAGCACTTGCATTTTTGCAGGACAGCATTATTTGTGATGCAATCCATATCACCGTCACTACAAACAGAAGAACGGTTGCCGCCTTCGTCTGCTTGGAATATCTATTACTCTTTTTCATTGTACTTCAATAATTGTTCCTTCCCGGAAATACCAAATATATCCTTTCACGTTTTTATATCCTTTTCCGAAATAAATATCCATATATTTTTTCACCTGGCCCTTGTGTGAATCCTCCGCCTTACCGAATTTGTAGTCGATAATATCCACACAGTCGCCCTTAATCACCACTCTGTCTGCACGATAGACATTGCCGTATTTGTCTTTTACGGCATATTCATTTATCACTTTTCCCGTACCGTCAAACCACTTCCGGACACCGGGTTGACTAAGTGCATTACTCAGTTGCGGCAACCACAAATCCTTATATTCATTCTCGTCAAGACCAACTATGACAGCCCACTTGTGGAAAGCAAATCCCAAATCTTCCGGTCTTTCCACATCGCTCAGCACACTGTGAAAGAACGTACCCTGTTCCCTCGCCTCTTTTGGATTGAAAGTTTCACGGCTGTAAAAAACGTTTTCCTTTTTCAGAACCAATTCATTTTCAAAACTTTCATAAACAGGCATTTTTTCGCACATACTCTTTTTTTCTTCACCGCGGTAGTCTTCTAAAGAGCCAACTTCTATTACATTGCCGTCCTCAGAATACTGTGCTGTGGTAAGCCACTGACTGATATCGCCATAACCCTCATTAGAATTTAGCGACTTCAACGCCATTTTAATGCCGTCTGATGTAAAACATTCTTTCACTGAACTCAGAATGTCATAAACACAAGTACCGCCACTTTTTTCAGGCTGTTTTGCCGTCACTATCAAGACATCTACAGCACGAGTTAAAGCCACATACAGCAGATTCAGTGCATCTTGCATATCTTGCTTCAGATATTTTTCCAAAACTCCTGAAAAGTACGTTTCACGCAGACTCGCTCCCATTTTAAGCGGGAATTTGGGAGGTACCACATCGGACTCGCCTTCAACGTTATCACAGTCAAACAGATTATATATTTCAGCAGGAACATCAACCCACTTGAAATTATTTATTCCGGGCTCAATAATTTCGTCAAATCTCCACGTTGCATACGGGATAAGCACGCACTTATACTGCAATCCTTTAGATTTATGGATAGTTACAATATTCACAGCTTCAAAGTCGTCCGGGAAATCAATAGTCTTGTCTTTTCCGCAACTTTCCCACCATTCAAGGAAAGAACGGATAGACACGTCACCTGTCTGATAATAGTCGTAAGCTATATCCTGAAGTGACGTAATAAACAGAGTGTCACGTTTACGCAATGGTTCGCTCAGTTTGCTCACAATCAAGTCTATAGCACCACCTATATCGTCTGAAGCATAAGTTTTCATCCGGCGTATTTCATCCACAATATCGTCAAGCCCCTTTCCGTCTGCATCGCAACAAAAGTCACCATTGAGAGCCTTAATCAGTGCTTCTGAATAGTCATAATTTTCAGAAACGCTTTGCTCGAAAATACGAGAGAAACTATGATATTTTTTTGTCTTTTCAATTTTGTCTTGAGAATTTTTATCAGGATATTCTTCACGCATTTCCGGGTCTATAAGCAGATATAACGTGCTAATGATAATTTTCACTGATGGACAAGACGAAATCTTCACAGCACCATTTATCTTTATCTGCAAATTCCTGAAACCTTCCAAATCCTGAAGTTTTGCTCTCTGAATAGCATTTGCCGCATTTACAGCGTCTTTTTTACCTCTTATCAAAATTGCAATATCGGAAGGACTGATATTTTTCAAAAGCAATTTCTGCAAATCCTCAATAAAAGAAACATCTTCCGCCCTTACTACATCTTTACTGTCTTTATTATCAATCTTGGGAATCAGGCGGAGTTTCACATAGCCCTTCGTGACATTTTTATCTTTTTTCTCCGGAATCTGCTGCACCACCCTTGAATAAGCACTGTTACGAAAATTTTCCGTTAGGGACAGAGCATTGAAAAGCGTATTATTAAACCTGATTACGTTTTCCGCACTACGATAGTTCGTATTCTCGGAGAGTTTCTCTCCTTTTGTAATTACGTTTTCTTCGTGAAAAAGTTTTTCTACATTCTCTTTCACCTCATAAGAAAGAAGTTCCGGAGCAGCGTCACGAAAACGATAAATACTTTGTTTGTCGTCACCTATAATAAGGTTGGATTTTTGAAAAGCCATACTCTCTATAAGCAATGGAAAAATGTTTTTCCACTGCATATTGGAAGTATCTTGAAACTCGTCTATAAGAAAGTGATTGAGATAGACACCCATCCTTTCGTAAATAAACGGAGTGGAATCCAAGCTGATAATCTTGCGTAGAAAATCATTCGTGTCTGAAACAAGAATCATTTCATTATCACGGCAGAAATCCTTAATCTCACGATTTACCACACCTAAAATTCCGAGCATATAAATACTTTTGCGGATAGCTACACACGTATTATACATTTTTAACCCGCTTAAGTAGTATTTCGCCAATTCCGAGATTGCACCAAGCAACTCTGCGGAAGGCTCTGTTATACGCTTTTCGCCGCCTGTTGTTTTTTTAAAGGCTTTATTTGAGTCCTCTGCAAATACTGTTACACTTTCTTTGTTTATTTCCGAGAAATTCTTATCCCGAATTTTGTTATGAAACGTATTTTGTTTATAAAAGTTATTAAGATTCTCGAACTTAAGCAGATTTTCAACCTTTTGCATCAAGGTTTCCAATTTCTTGAGATAAGCATCTTGCACATTTGTCACACGTTCCTCAAAGTCTATAATTCTTTTCGGGTCTTCCAAATAAGCAACAATCAGTTTGCTGTAGGCTCTGAATGTTTCGTCCATAAGTGTGGAGATAGTATTCACAATATCTCCCACACTTCTGGAATCTTTGTTGAAAAAATTAAAATCTCCATTTTGGCTTATTTCCGAGAAAATATATTTCTTGAACCACTCGGAAATTGTATTATTTTCCGACATTTTGTCCAGCACACTGTGAACGGCTTTTTGCACGATTATTTTATCGTCAACACTTGTTTCAAAATCGTCCTGACGTTCAATATCTGCTGCAAAAGTACGTAGCACTTGTTGGAAAAAAGAATCTATAGTGCTGACATTGAAGAATGTAAACAAAAAGAGTATATCGTAAAGCGTTTTTTCCGCTGCTTTCTGCAATGCTGTGTCATCTGCTTGAAAAAACTCTTTCAGTTCGGCTAATATTTTGGATTCAGAGGTGTTAAAAGCGAGTGTGGAAAGTTCCGTTACAATACGATTTTTCATTTCCTCCGTAGCCTTATTGGTAAATGTTATGGCTAAGATATGAATGTGATTTTTTTCAGTGGGAGTACATAGCACGGGCTTTTTTTCCGTGCTTTTTTCGCTTTGTAAAGCAAGCTTGATATATTCAATAGTAAGACGATAAGTTTTGCCTGAACCGGCAGATGCTTTGTATATGCTTAGCATAATAGTAAATAAGTTAAAGGTATGTGATTATAACTATATAATTCTTGCTTTCAACCCTTGCGATTTCAGAAATTCCAATACATCTTTCCGTCTGTCGCCCTGGATAAGTATTTCACCACCGCGTGCAGAACCACCGGCACCGAGTTTTGTCTTCAATTTTGATGCTATTTCTTTCACAGCATCATCGGAGATTGTAAAACCGGTGACTATAGTAGCCATTTTGCCTGCTCTCCCTTTTTTTTCAAGGATTATGTCCAGCATACCGGTGTTTTTTTTCTCAGCCGGCAATTCTTTTTTTGTTTCCTCCTCGCTGCTTCCGGGTTCAAAATTATCCTTGGCGGCGAGAAGCATTTCTTGCCATGAAAGTTCGCTCTTACTCATTTTTTTCTTCAATTAAAACAGAATCTGACTCCTGATAATCCTGAACGTCGATAAAAATGGAATCAGTATCAATATTATATCTCTTGTTCAGTTCGTACATTACCGTTACGAAAACTTCATTTTCAAGCGGCAATGAATTATAATAGTATGAAGCGGAGTCCGGATTCAGCAACATTGCATTGCGATAGCAATTTGTAGCGGAAGCCACATTTTCCTCCTCGTTTTGTACCTCGGAAAGTTGCATAAAAAGAATAGACAGACGGCAAAGATTATTGCAGCCCAATAATTGAAGTGAATCCGTAGCCGTTATTTCCGTTGCAAGACTTTGAGCGGCGGAATAGTCTTCCGTTTGAAAAGCCATTTCGGCAGTAGTAATTTTGTCTGCTATGGAATCTGAATTGCAATTAGTAAATAGTAATGCAAAAGCAAGAAACAATAATGCTGAAATATTTGTGATTTTCATCTTGGTAAATAAAAATTGCTGTTTTTATTTCTATTTAGATGCAAAAATAACAAATATTTTGTTTTTAACAAAGAGTTTTTAAATCAAAAATCAAGCTTTCGGCTAAGTAAAAAAGATATTCAGGTGCAAAGCAGGCTCTATTTTCCCATTTTACAGCACTATACTTCACAAGAAAATTTTTGAAAGATTTTATATATTTTAGAGGTTCATAGACAATGCCATTAAGCGAAAACTATATCACTTAGATAACAATTGTATTCTAATCTTCCGGCATTATTTCCGAAATTTCTTTCATTTCGCTATATTCCAGCCAGTCAGGGTCATTTTCTGCATAAATTGAAAGAGGCAAAAGAGGGAGAGCGGCAAGAGCCTCATTAAGTTTGCGACCAAAAATATTGGTGGATAGTGTGTAGAATACCCAATTTCGCTGACCGTCACCCGTATAAACACCAGTCATCACTGCCACAGGGTCTTTTTCAAAGGTCACTGCCAATGCATTATGTGCCTGCTCCATAAGCAAAGACGTTTCATAGTCCGGCATACCGGCAGCATTTGGATTGTAAGTCAGAGTTACCTCTACACGAATTTTGAATTTCGGGTTATTACGAAACTTTTCAATATCACGCCTGCCGGTAACAATCACAGTGTTTCCGTTTTCGCTCACTGTTGGCGATGTCCACCAGTCATTTTTCATATAGTAAGTGTAATATTATTATCTTTAGCAAGTTTGCGAATATGCATAATAGCATACCTCATACGTCCCAAAGCGGTATTGATACTAACATTTGTAGCATCTGCAATTTCTTTGAACGACATATTACGGTAAAAACGCATTTCTATCACTTCTCTTTGAGAATCAGGCAGTGATGCAACCAGTTTTCTAACGTCTTTGTGAATCTGATGTTCCACAAGATGGTCTTCTATTGTACAGTC